>Ga0187847_10000041_pt1 | contig 140191 bp, 125 predicted proteins | sample June2016WEW_4_10_FD_132458 | JGI IMG/M metagenome (GOLD analysis project Ga0187847, IMG submission 132458) | Peatland microbial communities from SPRUCE experiment site at the Marcell Experimental Forest, Minnesota, USA - June2016WEW_4_10 | ecosystem: Environmental > Terrestrial > Soil >...
CCGCCACCTTCGTTGCTCGTCGAAAAGTCCGCGATAGCCCGCTCGACAAGGCACGGGAACAAGTGGGGAAAGCCAGCCGGATTGGCAGCAAGAAACCACATGAATGAGCCTCTGAGATCGCCGGTTCTCTTCGTCCTTAGCTGAACGCATGGTCGGCCCGGAAGCGCACGATGGTCAGACCGAGTGGGTTTACGGCCAGCTCATTGTTCTTCACGCTGTCGCGGAAGACATAGGTAACGCTGGCTGTCCATCGCTCCCGCATGAGTTCGGAGTGATCCGCGGGATTGGTGTACACCGCAATGCCGGTTCCGGCGGCAACGCCGGCCAGCGCCTTTTTTGCGTCTGGTTCCCCGTGCGCGAATCCATAGCCGCCGATCACGATCGCTACCAGACTTGCAACCTTCGCGATGGTGCCGCTAAAGAGAGTCTGGATGGCGGTAAAGCCGGTGTCGAACGGCGAACCTTGTGCCAGCGCTCCCACGGGCATCAGTAGAAGTAGGGCGAGAAGAGCAGCGGCGAGAACCGCCGACTTTGCCAGAGGGACTTGTTTGATTGGGCGGATGAGACCGACTGAAAACCAACGTTGCATTTGCACCTCCCCCGCAGCACTCAGATCGGCTGCTTGTGCAGCAAACGTAACCCGACTCGATTTCGATGTCTAACAACTTCTCGTCCGCGTGATATTCCTGCCAGGAATAACAGACGAACTAGTGTCGGAATCAAATAAACCGGGCGGTTCGGTCTGATTCGTTGAATGACGGTGCTCCCTAGAAAAAATTTTTTCGTCGGCTAATGAGAGTAATGCACCGCCTCAAAGATTACGTCTCCAAGCGGTCTAGGTACGCGTTGCGATGACGGGGCTGCTGGTCGCGTTACAGGCAAATGTATGTCCAAGCATCTGCTATTTAAGTAGATAAGGTTGTCGGTTTCTGCTCGACGCTTTATCGCTAAAAGGCGGCGCGATCTCCGCGAAGTGACCGGACCAAAGGAATTTGAAGTAGCGAATCAGCTTCGCGCTCTCTGATATTCCCCGCAGGAATAACAGAGCGACGAGAAGTTGTTGGACATGACGGCCGGAATGAATCAAATTGATTCAATATCGCCGTACCGTCGATCGGAGGTTGCTGTGGCAGTTCTATCGCGAAGGATAGGGAATCGATTCGTCGGAACGCAGGCCGCCGCCGAATATTCTGGCATTCCAGCCGGCACGCTGAGGGCTTGGAGGTGTCAGGGCGTCGGGCCGAAATTCTACAAACCTCGGGGACGCGCATTGTATGATATTGCAGATCTGGATGAGTTCATCCGATCTGGCATCCGTGTTTCCTCTGTGCGCGCAAGCAAGGAGGAACGGAATGTCTATCTACCTACGGGGTGATGTCTGGTACTACCTCTTCTACGTGAACGGAAGGCGTTACCGAGGCAGCACCAAAACCAAGAACAGGAAACAAGCGGAGCGAATCGAAGCTAAAGCGAGGGTCGCTGCGGAGTCGCGAGAATCGTTACAGCCGAAGCGAGCCCCGCTGATTCAAGATTTCGCCAAACAATTCTTGGAATGGCTCGACAAGACCACGCTTGAGCAGAAAACCAAGAACGATTACAAGAACGGTCGCCGTTTGATTCTGCACTCCGCGCTGTGCGGAATGCGGATGGATCAAATTACGTCGGATGATGTTGAGACCACGAAATTTCACGAGTCGCCCTACAGCAGGAATTGCGCTATCCGGACATTGCGCCGGATGTTGGGCAAGGCCCGCGACTGGAAGCTGATTCGTGAAGTGCCAAGAATTAAGTCGCTCAAAGTCTTCCCCAGGGATCGCATGGTGACTTTGGACGACGAAAGACAACTCTTGGCATCGTGTCCACGACCGCTGAAAGACGTTTTGATCATTATGCTGGACTCTGGCTTGAGAAACGGGGAAGTGATCAGAATGCGCTTGGAGCATATCAACTGGGACAGCGCTTTTTATTTCAACCCCAAGGGCAAGACACGCAAAGCTCGCCGGCTGGTGCCGTTGAGCGAGCGCGTCATCGCTCTGCTCAGGAACATTCAGCTGGAACAATTGGGGCAAAGGGAGGGCTGGGTTTTTCCCTCCAAGAAATCTACATCAGGTTACATTGGGCTGAGCGGGATCGAGCACACGTTCCGAAAGCTTGCTCGAAAGCTCGGAATCCCAGATGCCTTGAAGCTGTACTGCGCCCGCCACACATTTGGCACGGTGGCAATGGCGGAGACGAGGAATCCGGGACTGGTCAAAGAAGTCATGGGGCACGAGAGCCTGGACACGACGATGGGCTATCTCCACCCCGAGACATCTCAGATCAAAGTGGTCATTGATCGACTCAACCAGCAGAAGTACGTGATGTAGTCACAGCCACAAAAACAGCCACAGTCGGCAAGAGGGATGGATGGCGACCAACCGCAAGTTGTTGATAAAGATGGTGAGCGCGGTAGGAATCGAACCTACAACCTACTGATTAAGAGTCAGTTGCTCTGCCAATTGAGCTACGCGCCCGGGTGGGAACCGGATTGCTGAGACAATTTTTGATTGTAGCATTTCTGGCGCGTGCGGTGCGGCTCGGCTACACTGGCTTGAACATCCTCGAGCGCAAGCAGGCCAATGCGATGCGAAAAATTTCTTGTCTTGCCATTCTTACCGCTCTCATCTTCGCCGGTGCGGTCGTCGTTGCCGGGCAAAGCGCACCGCCGGCTTCTCCTGTTCCACCGCCCAGCGCCCGTCAGGAGCCCTGCTGGCGGAAGGCCGGGATCGACCGCACAATCATGGAGCAGCGGCGCAGCATTGAGCGCGACGCGCACTACCGGGTCGATGCGGTGTGCGAAAATTCTTCTCTCACTCCGCAGCAGAGGCGACAGCAAGCCCGAGAAATTCGCGAGCGGGCCAAAGAAAAATCGGATGCGCTTATCACTTCAGATCAGCGCAGCGCACTACAGGCGTGCCAGCAAGATCGGACGGAATATCAAGCGAGTCGGGGCCATCCCGGGGGCCGGGACCCTTGCCGTAATCACGAGGCGAACCCGGGCCCGGTATCTCCTGAACCAAACAGCCCGGCGGGGAAAGCCGGCGGCAGCAGTCCGCAGGCTCCGGAAAACAACCGGCAGAATTGAAAGTTGGAATTAAGAGCGCTGCTGGCGCAGTTCCGCAGTGAGCGCGGCAGCGTTCGATGCGGCCACTTCGCTGGCGACGGGACGGCGTGGCGGCAAAGAATCCAAGCCCATGTTCGGGCGCTTCTCAACCGTGCCGATCACCGGAGCATCTTCCAAGCCGTCGGCGTAGGCCATCGAAACAAATCTTTGCTCGGAGCACAAACGGTCGATGAGCCGCTTTTGCCCACGACTGAGCACGGCGTGAGGAAGGATGGGAAAGTTGCGGAACATCCAAAGGAAATACACTCTCTGCAGAAAAGAGGGCATTACGTAGCGCGGGCCAATGGCAGTTTGCACCTGCACAATGCCGTCCGCCAATTTATCGATCCACATAGACGAGTCCTGCCTAATTACCCAAGTCTGATCCAGAGCAATCCCAGGGCCGTAATTATTGCACTAAAATCGAGGCAAGGGGAAGGCTTTTTCGTTGATTTTTAAGAATTTTCTCGAAAATGCCAGTTTTTGGCGGGGCAGTCTCTGCCGGAGACATGGGCAGAATTGTGCGCATTTTGGGTTCAATTCGGGACATCCTGGTTGGGATCGGAGGTCGGACGCGGCTTGCTGGAAGAAGCCTTCCGAGGATTCGCTCGAATGCATTTGCCGGCAGGGTCTACCCGGCAAGCTCCGGCAAAACTTCTATGCGCCGGATCTCGGCCGCCACGCCAAACGCCTGCCCCGCGCCCGGTTCCACGCGCAAGACCCGGGCGTGGCAGCAGACCCAGCACTTCTCTCCCAAGGTTATTTCCGGGGGAAGAATGAGGATGAGTTCGACCTCCGAGCCTGCTTCGAGCCGGGATTGGGTGTAAAGAAATACGCCATTGGTGCTGACGTCGCGGGTCTGGGCGGTGACCTCTGTGCTCCCCGTAGCGGTGCGGACGCGGACCGGCAGTTCGGTGACGATTCGCTTGCCGGAACGGCGATCAATCTTAGTATCCATTAATTGCACTCTTGGAAATTCATAATAGACTTGGAAGCGAGGAGTGGCTAGCGGTTTCAGTGAACCGAGTACCGAGTCGCGCGTGCCCAGCGGCCGTCACCTAATAGGAGCCGGTAACCAGTGACATTTGTGATCCAGGAGTATGAATTCTAGCGGAGCGATCCAGCTTCTTCGGAGTTGCTTCAACCGTTTTTCTGGGCACTCGGGACTCGATACTAGATTTCAGGGCGGCGCGAGCGGGCGGCTGGGACCACTAGCGCCTGCTCCATGGTTGGGACGTTTGTGCCGCGCAGAATCGCTTCGGCCTCGTGCAGTTTCTCGGACTGGTTGGTCTGATAGTAGGCCTGGACCAACAACTCCAGAGTGAGAGGATTGTCGCGGTCTTCTTCCAGATGCGGTATGGCCTCTTCGTATTTTTTCTGCTCCATCAGCAGGGTTCCCGCCGCGCCGTTGTAGGAGCATTGCAGCACGCGATTGCGGTTTGAATTCGCCAGCGCTTCCAGCTGCTTTAACGAGTTGTCGGCCAGGGCGGCGTCGCCAGCGCGTGCGGCGCGGACTACGCGGGTACGCAGGACGTGTGACAGTTCCTCGTCTTTATCCGACCTCGCGATGTTGCGATGGCTTAGTGCCTCTTCGGCCGCCTGCAGATATCTCAAGCCTGCGTTGTCGTCGCTTTGATATTCGGCCAAGTGACGGTATGCGACGGCTTCCTGCAGATCCTGTTCTTTGGCGTGAGCGGTATCGGCGATCTCCTGGAATTTTTTATCGGCTTCGGCGAAGTCTCCCTCGCGCACCCATGTCATCGCCCGCTGCATGCAGTAGGTGAGGCGGTCGGCCTCATTGTGCGCATAGCGAATCGCCTTGTCGTACTCGATGCGCGCCAACTCCTGCTTACCCATGAGCGCGTAGGTGTCGCCCAGGCCAACTTGCGAGGTCACGAAGTCGGGGTCGATCTTCAGCGCGGCGCGATAGTGCTGCAGTGATCCTTCAAAGTTTCCCGCCATGCGCAGGATCTCGCCGTAGGAGTCCTGTGGATTCGGCTCATTAGGTAGCAGTGCGGCATAGCGCTCCATGGCGGCGAAAGCTTTGTCGAAGTTGCGCTCGCGCGCCTGGACATAGGCAACATCATTCAGGACGGCGGGGAAATTCTTATCTATTGCAAGTGCCCGGCCAAACAGGCGCAGGGCCTGCTCGTTGCCATTCTTGTCCATCACCCAATTGCCCGCAAAGTAAAGCAGGTGCTTGTCTTTGGGATACATCTCCAGCATGTCGTTCATGGCGGAGATGCCGCCGATAAAATCTCCCTCCTGAATCTTGACGATCCAGCTGACCAGCAATTGCTCGCCCGGAGTGAGCTTAGGCGCGAGCGCCTGGGCTTTCTCGCGGGCGGTGGCCGCTTCTTCGGGACTGCCGCTCTCAAAGGCGATCCACGCCCAGGCCAGCCCGAAGTTGGGATCGGCTTTGACCGCCGCGCGCCACTCGCCAACTGCGCGCTCCACATAGAGGTTCTCAAGTTCAGTTATGCCCTTCTGATAGAGTGCGCCGGCCTCGGGCGATGAAGAAGTCACCGGCAGCGAGGCCGTAGCGGCGCGTTGAAGGTGGTGAGCGTGGGCAGGCACGGCCCAGCCGACGGCAATAATAATGAGGATCGAAATCAAGGCGAGGCAAAACGAGCGACGCATCAAGGTCTCCGGGGACAAGGCTTTTGGAGAAGATTTATGAGAGCAGCCTAACATCGTGGAACTAAGGTTACCTAGTAACCGAAGTCACCCAGTCACCCGGCTGGATTTCGCGCGGCAGGTCCGTGTGGCGCGGACAATCCTGCCCGCGACTGCCAGGCACAAAAAACACAGTTTCGAGTTCTGAGTTAAAAAGGCTGCGGAAATAAAAAATCCCTACCGCTTTTGTGACAGGGATTTCTTGAGCTGAGAACTAGAACTTGAAGATGGCAGCGAACTGCACACCTCTAGGCCCTCCACCGCCCAGAAACGGGTTGCCGATGCCTACGTCGCCGGTCGCTGTGATCGGGTAGTAGGCGCCAGGGCCATAGCCTCCCGTGGCGGCATTCGGCGCTCCGATATCGGCAATGAAATTGGGCAGGAACGGATTCACGAAGTTGGGATGGTTGACCAGATTAAAGAACTCCGCCCGGAGCGTCATCGTGACATGCTCTGCGAGCGATGTATCTTTGAAGACGGAGAAGTTAAACTCCTTGAAGCTAGGACCATGCAGAGAGTTACGGCCTTCGCTGCCGAAATGGCGAGTGCCGGGAATGCAGTTGGTTTCATCCGAGGAGCCGTCGTTTTTAGGGTTACCCCAGGTGCAGGGGGCGGCAAAGGCCGACAGATTCAAGTACTGCGCTGGATTGCTCGAATACTGCGGCTTGGAGATCTCGTCTGGCCGATCAAAACCCTCACCCGAGCCAGAATAGTCTCCCTCAAACTCGTAGTTCAGGTGCCAGGGTTGGCCGTCCTGCAGGTTAAGGATACCGTCCAGACCCCAGCCGTTCTTTAACTTCTGCATCGATCCGCTCATCTTGGGGAACTGATAGGTGAAGTTCCAGGTAAAGCGGCGGCGGATATCGAAGCTGGAGTTTCCGCGGTCCCCGGCTGGATTGGTGCTATTTGTGGGCTGCGACTCGTTAGGCTCGAAATCCTCGAGGTCGCTGGCGGTGTCGATAGAATGCGACCAGACGAAGTTGGCCTGAGAGGCTAAACCATGCCAGTTGCTGGTACGCAGACTGGCCTGTAGCGAATGGTAGTTTGAGTTGGCCGATGATTTCTCCTGATTGAGATAGTAGAAATTAGGCGCGACCGCTCGCGGCACGCTTCCACTGTTGATGCAATCGCAAGCAAGATCAGCAGCCGTGATTTGCGCCTGACTAGGCTGATTGATATCCAGGAACTGGAACAACTTGATTCCTATTGAACCTACGTAGCCGACCTGCAGAACTGTCCTGCTGCCCAACTGCTGTTGGAGGTTCAGATTGAAGTTCTGCACATAAGGCGTGCGCAGGTGCGGATCGACGGAAAAGAAATCTCCTTCGGGACCGAATCCTGAGTAAACCGGAACTCCGGGTGTAATCACGCCACCGGTCGCGCTACCCTCCCCCAAAGCATTCGGTCCCAAGCCGGGATAGGCCGGCCCTGGACAGAAGATGCAATTCCAGGGCAGATGCCCCAAGAATATGTCTTGGGAAAAGGCGTCGTAAAATAATCCCCATCCGGCGCGAACCACGGTCTTTCCCTGGCCGGTCACGTCATAAGCGAGGGCGACGCGAGGAGCGAAATTGTTCAGGTCCTTGCCATACAATTGGCTGGTCGGAACGTTACTTCCGCCGTTCGCGTAATCGACGGTGTAGAACTGACCACTCTTTCCTCCCGTCACTCCGAAATAATCCCAGCGCATTCCGTAATTCAATGTCAGCCGCGGAGTGGCGCGGAAACTATCTTGAATAAACAATCCATGACTATTCTGGTACGTGTGTCTCTCCGAATCCCCGTTTATTTGGCTTCCGCCATCGTCGGGTATCCCTTCCAGAAAGGTCGTCAGGCCGGAAAAACCCAGCGTGCCCCGGTAGTCGTGATCGAAGACCTGCGCGATGGTGGTACGCCGGAATTCGTAGCCGAACTTCACATCATGCTTTCCCGCCTTCCACGAGTAGTTGTCCACGAAGTGCCAGTTGGCGTCCACGCGATTTTTTGCCAGGGAACTGGTAGCGCCAATCTGCGAGAAGGAACCGACGCTGATCGCCGGAAGACCGCCGTTATAAGCAGTGACCCCCGTATCCAGACCAATCGAGTTGGGGATGAAGCTTTGGTCTTCGGGAAAGAATCCCTCCGCGAATCGATTCCATCCCAGGCGCGCTTCGTTAACTTGGCTCGAGTTAACCACCTTCACGTAGGAAATCGATACCAGTTGGACCCGCGTCGGGGTCACGGTATTGAACCCCGGCAACAGGCCTCCGGCCAACTGTGCGAAGGGAAAACTCTGGTGGCTATTGCCGAAGTAATAGCGGCCGGTGAGGAGGTTGTTAGCGTTGAAGTTGTGGTCGACCTTGGCGATCAGGCTGTCCACACGGTTGAAAAACTTAGTTGAAGAGGAGAGGTTGTTGCCGTTCGGACACCCCGAATCGAAGGCGCCGTTCGGCCCAAGAAGTTGGCCCGGTTGCGGACCCGCGCTGGCAATGTTGGGTGCCGGATACGGGTTGCGCGCCAGAAGAGCCGCGATTACCGAATTCGGGGCTCCATTCGCGGACTCATCTGCTGCGATCTGCGCGGGATCGGGAACGCAGGTGTTTCCGGCTTGGGCGCCGTTTTCAGTCTGGCCTTCATAATCCACGTAGAAAAATGTGTTGTCTTTGACGACCGGCCCGCCCAGCGATCCGCCAAATTGATTGTTATTGAAGGGATTCTTCGGATTGGGATCGAGGTTGAAATAGTTGCGCGCGCCCAGCTTGCCCGAACGGAAGTACTCCAACAACGAACCGTGCAGTTTGTTGGTGCCGCTCTTGGTTACGATGTTGATCACAGCGCCGCTATTGCGGCCATATTCCGCCTCGTAGTTGGAAATTACTTTCAGCTCCGCGACGGCATCGAGCGGCAGAATCGTGGCTGGATCGCCAAACACGCCGGCCTCATTGATGGCCGGGTCGTTACGGTAGCCGTCGTTCATGTCGGTGCCGTCTAGCAGGAAGTTGTTCGAACGCCCACGCGAGCCATTCATCGAAAAAACACCGTAGGAACCCGGAGAGTCAGTGATCTGATCTGGAGAGCCGGCAATTCCGGGATTCAGGTAAATGAGCTTCTGGTAATCGCGTCCGTTGACCGGGAGAGCCTCGATCGTTTCCGCAGTCAAGGTTCCACCGAGTTCAGCTGAGGTGGTTTCCACTTGGGGCAAAAGTTCGCCCGACACTTCCACAACGCTCGAAACTTGGCCCGGCTTCATCGCAGCATCCACACGCCGTTCGCCGGAAACGTCCACGGTCACCCCGGTGGTTTCGAAAGTCTGAAAGCCAGTCAGCACGACCTTCACCGTGTACGTTCCAATAGGCAACTCGGGCAGGGCGTAGCTGCCGTCGGCGCTGGTCTCCGTGCTGCGCTCTAATCCTGTGGCTACGTTCTTCACGGTCACCTTGGCGCCGGAGACGACCGCGCCCTGGGCGTCGGTGACGGTGCCTAAAATGGTGCCGCGGAAGGTTTGTGCCGAAAGACTCACCGCGGCCAGAAGCACAAACACCAGGAGTATGCGCGCTCTCATAGACTCTCCTTGTAGCTGATGTGGGTCAATACCGATTTTCTAAAAACCCATTTTATAAATGATGATCTTCCAAACGCCGGTCGTTTACTCGCTGGTCATTTTCGGCTGATCTCGAATCAAGGCTGGGAGCGGCTTTGTTGCGGCGGCCAGATGCTTCGCCACTCCTCAGAATGCGTCCGCAATCGCTTGCTTGCGAGTAGGATGCAGCAGTGCGACTGCGTAAGGTCCAGACAAACCTTACCGAATGCTTATCCCGACAGTCAACCACTGAGTTCCGATAGGAGCGATAGATTTTATAACTAAGGTAATGGGAGGGGACTTCCAGGTTCTAGCGAAGACGATGCGGATACCAAGAATTCTACATATCGACTTTTCTTTCGCCTTTTCGGCTGTTTCGACAGGCTCTCCAGAAACCAAACGCGCAAGTCGTTTAGTTTCCGTGCCGGCGGTTCCGAGACCGTCTTTTCCTACCGCGCCTACGGAGTGCGCGTGAGAACTCAGAGCATCCTCGGGGGGACGCAGTTGTTTTTCGCACTTAGCACTCAGCGCCGGCGCGCTGGGCTATTGGCAGTAGCCCCTCCGCGTCGATTCCTTCGACGACTGCAGAGAAGCTGGACGGGTAGGACTCAGCTTCAGCGAGTCCCGACGGTCCGAAGACTGTCTTTTGCTCGGGGCAAGACATGGGGTGCATTCTTTCGCCGCTGCGTGACTCGCGGCGAGTGCTTCGCACCTGCGGTCGTGCCACGCTTGTGGCATAACCACCGTAGGGTAACGGTGCGGGGCAAACTCAAGCCCCAGTAACATTTGTTTTCTTACCGGAGACGAAGGGGTTGCCGGCGAGGAAAAAGCGCAGAGGCCGGTCGGCGGCTTTGGTGATTCCGATACGGGGAGAGATCTGAATATTACGGGCGCGAAAGTTGTCGTCACCGATCCATAAACTGGAGTGGGGGGAAGTGAGATCGCATCCATTGTCGCGGGTGCGGGTGATGCCGAAGGCTTCTGCCAGTCGGCCGGGGCCGCTCGTGAGTTTCGGGAGGTCGGCAGTTTTTTGCAATTTTATGGTTCTGGCTCGCGCCATTTGTTCGACGCCGAGGAGGGGTTCGAGGGCGCGGAACAGGACCGATCCAGCCTTGCCTTCCGGCTCACAGGAAACGTTCAGGCAGTAGTGATTGCCGTAGATGAAATATACATAGGCGTGGCCGGGTGGGCCGAAGAGAACGGAGGTGCGGGCGGTGATGCCGGCGAAGGCGTGGGCGGCGGGGTCGGCCTCCCCGAGGTAGGCTTCGACCTCGACGATGCGAGCTCGGAGAGGAACTTTTTGGTTTCGCACCAGCACTTTGCCAAGAAGGTCGCGGGCAACGCGCTGGGGGTGGCGGGCGAAGAAGGCGCGGGGTAGGGGGATGGGGGAGTCGGGTTGGGTGGTGGCGAGCAAGGGTACGCTATTTTTACAATCCGGATTTGTTCGAAGCGAATAGGGCACTACTTAGAATTGGCGCGCCGGCGCGGCGGACGAGGACGCCCGCTGGACCGCCGCCGGGACGGCGGCGCTACTATCTATTGGGCGCTACCTTTCGCATTTGAGTTACGCTGCGCCTTTGGCCGATTCTTTCAGGTGGGCCAGGACTTCTGCGGCGTGGCCTTCGGGTTTTACTTTGCAAAAGATGTGCGTGATCTTGCCATCTGGGCCGATCACGAAAGTGGTGCGGGATACCCCCATCACTTTTTTGCCGTACATGTTTTTTTCCTGGACTACGCCAAAAGCGTCGGCGACTTTCTTGTCGGCGTCGGCTAGCAGGGAAAAGGGTAGGCTGAATTTGTCTTGAAACTTCTTTTGCGCCTTGGGAGTGTCGGGCGAGATGCCGAGTAACACGGCGCCGGTTTTTTGCATCTGCTTGTAAGTATCGCGAAATTCGCAGGCCTCAACCGTGCATCCGGGAGTGTCGGCGCGCGGGTAGAAATACAGGACTACAACCTTGCCGCGGAGACTTTTCAGCGAGATTTCTTTTCCGTTCTCATCCTGTAGAGTGAAGTCGGGAGCTTTATCATTGACGTTAAGATTCATGATCGCCTCGTGGCTCGAGAAGTTAGATAAAACCGTATCACAGCGGTTGAACCGGCTGCGGGAAAAATGGCGCCGAGGCTGGAAGTTTAGCTCGGGCGCTAAAGCGCGGACTTTTGAACGACTTGGCGGCACGGCTGAAAGAGGCTGCGGAAAGAGCCGATGTCACGCACCTCAGCGGCTGAAGCCGCCCTTGGAATCGAAGCCTTCCACGCAGCGCTGGAAGCGCTACTCCACCCAAATCCAGAGTTACGAAGGCAGATCCCACGATTTGCGATACCGCAATTTAGGGCAGGGCGTCATTGTCGTCTTGATTCTGATGGGGCTTTTGGGGTGGGCGGTACCGCGGAGTGTGGCGCAGGATAAACCGCAACTGAAGCGGCCGCATGACACTGTGGACGAAAAACCTGCCCAGCCTAAGAAGAAGAGCGTCAAGGGTCCGCGGGCGATCGGAGTTTTGCAACTGACGAGCGCTGGCAAGGGGTCGCTGATTCCGGTGGCGATTTTGATCGACGGCAAATTTTACGATGCGGGAGCTTATAAGGCCGATCCGGTGCCGATGGCTCTGGAATCGGGCACGGTTTACGAGGCCGAGCAGGCGGGCGATTCGCTGGGACTATTCACCGTGATTGGAGCGTTGCACAGCAAAAGCGTAGCGAGCCCGAATCCGTGGGTGGGCACGGGTTCGTTCTTGCCGCACGGGGCGGAAGTTGCGAAGACTACCCATCAGGCGGAAGACGTTCCGGTGGGGCTGGATAACAGTGATGAACCTCCGCCACGGTTGACGAAAAAGAGCGCCGCTGCTGCGAGTGCGCCCTCTGCCGGGTCGGACGGTCCGGCTTCGTCAACATCTGCGGGCAAATCTGCGGAACAGGTTGAACAGAAGTCATCTTCGCCGTCAGGTGCCGCTACGCCTTCCGATAAGTCAGCAGCTTCGGATAAGCCCGTCGGCGCTGGGAACCAGAACCAGAAACCGGAAGGTGCAAACGCGAAAGGGCAGACGGAAGGTGCATCGGCTGGGGCTGATGCAGGGACGGCGAATCAAAGCTCGGTTGGGTCGCCGGGGGAGTATTACCGTCCGACGCTGCGTCGGGGTAAGCCTACGGAGCCTGCGCCGGAGGAAGAAAAGCCTCCGGTGAAAGCGAGCGTGGCCAAAGCCGATTCTTCTGAGAGCGCAAAAACTAGCAGAGGCGAGAGTGTCCAACTGGTGCCGGCGATATCGGATGCGGGCGGGCCGGATCCGCGATCCTATAGGTTCTTCTGGAAGCCCGGGGAGGAAGAGGAGAAGCGCAGCCTGATGCTGGCTCTGGCGGCACGGGAGGTCCGCGCTTATGCTGCGGAACAGGCTAAGAATCAGATTCCAGCGAAGCCTGCGGCGGCGAAAGCCGGGGTGCGCAAAGCGGCGGCCAAGCCGGTCGAGCCGGTATTCGAGAAAGTGCAGTTTCATGCCTATGACGTGTGGGTGAACAATCAGCCGGTGATGATCCTAACTGCGGAGGGGCACTTTCCAGCCGCGGCCGGAGCGCCTGCAGCGGGTCAGACCTATAGCATCGCGTTGGTGGCGCGCACCGATATTTACGGCGATCTGCGAAAACTGTATTCGGGCGTTACCGACAAGTTTCATTTGGATGTTACACCGGCGCTAGATTTGGTCGATGTGGTGGATGCGGACGGGGATGGACGAGGGGAGTTGTTGTTTCACGAAACTTCAGATGCCGGAAGCGGGTATGTGATTTATCGGGCGACCGCGGATAAGCTTTGGAAGATGTTCGATAGCTTGAACGCGATGTAGGAAGATGTTGGGATCGACCAGATGGCATGATGTCGCCAGAGCAGGCCGTGACCGCAGCGCCTGAAGCCGGTATCCATGGGAGCAAACATGGCAGCGCTGAAGCGCTGCGCCACACAAAATCTCAAGGCGTCTAGGTTTCGAGGCCGATGTGACAGACTCGGCCGACGATGTAGTCGGAGGCCGACTTGCCTTCGTCCATGGCCACTACTTCGACGGGATAGGCTTGGTTTTGCGGGCGCAGAATCAAGTTGTTACCGGCGGTTTCGACGTATTTTACGGTGCAGTTCTGGTTTTTGAGAACGGCGTACATGTTACATTCGCCCCTGCGATAGGGCTTGAGAGAGTTGTAATGACGGTCGATTAAAAGGGTGGCGCCGGGCAGGAGCCGGGGGTACATACTCATGCCCTCGCCGGCGTCGGCCTTGATGAGCACGAAGCGCTCCCATTGCTCGCGATCGCCTTCGGTTTCAGCTTTCAGTTTCTTGAGAAAGCTCTTCTTGAATTTCAGGATTTCCTTGACTTTCATGCTGGTGACGAGAGGTTGGGTAGCGGCGACGGCGCCGTCGACGACGAGGACATTCTGAAATTCGTCGTTGCTGGGAGGCATGATGGAGGCGCGCTTGTTGACCTCGGAGGGGTCGAGCAGATCGAGCACGGAAAGATGCTGCACGGCCAGGACGCGATCCATGCCCTCGAGGCTGAGGCCGCGTTTGCGATTCAGGAAATTGGAGATGTGAGCCTGCTTGAAGCCCGTCTGTTCGGCAAGACGAAGGCCAGTGAGGCCGCCTTCCTCGATGCGCTCCCAGAGAGTTTCGCGAAGATTTTCCTGCAGCACCCTGAATTTCATAGCTGGGAGTATAGCACGCAAGGTATAGCAATGCGCTAACTCAAGAAGACTTACATAACCTGCTGGGTATAACAACCTTGACTGATAAAATCGGCGGCTATAGGATTCGCACAGTCGTGTAACTCAATAGCTTCTCCTGGGGATCAGGCAGTCACGCCGAGCGAGGATCGCTAGAACGAAGAAAAGAGCTTTGTCGAGTTCCGCCGGAAGGGGCGCGGAGCTGAGGTTCTTTCCGCAGCCATGGAACAGCGATTGAAGTCGTCCAACTTCAGCGGCCGAGTCAGTTCCGCGGCAGAGATGACCAGTGGGGTGATTGAGCAGGCCCGGACGGCGCAATTAGCTGCGGCGACATATCTGTTTGAAGTCGCCGGACTGCATTCGTTGATGGAGGAAACGGCTGGGAATCCGGAAGAAAGATTCTTCGGCGCAGAGTCTTTTGGGAGCGGATGGGGCTACTGATCGACGGTGGAAGTGCCGGGGCGGAGCAAGCGTTCGGCCAAACCACCGGAGCGGGCGAGAAGCTGGATGAAGCGGGCGCGCAGGATGACAAGTAGAGCTGCAAGCGGAAGAGTTCGGTTTCCAGAGGCGGGTGAAGTCAGGATTCGGATGCCGCATTTTGTGGCTGACGTGCGAGGCGACGAGAATGCCGTAGAATAAAACGGAGTTCCGGGCAGGGGAGGGGCCGACGGTGCTGAGTGTGGGTCCGGCGGCTCCCGGATTGCTTGGGAGCGGCCGGAAGATTCGGGCGAATGAGAAGGTTCGCCTCGCACGACGCAGGGTGGGGATGGATATTACGTGGGTGACCGACCGGATCGCGGTCGGGGGCGGAATCTGGACGGCGGATAATATGGCGGCGGTGGCACGCGCCGGAATTACGCATATCATCGACATGCAAATTGAGTTCGATGACACGGCATTGGCGGAGCCGCATGAAATCAAAGTTTGCTGGAATCCGATTGACGACGATTTTGAGGCGAAGCCCGCCGAAGTGTTCGTGCGAGGCGTGGCTTTCGGCCTGGCGGCTTTGGATGAGCCTCAGGCGAAGGTATTTGTACACTGCGCAGCTGGGGTGCACCGGGCGCCGATGATGGCGCTGGCGCTGTTGGGTGTATTGGGGTGGACGCTGGAAGACGCCATGGATTTGATTGAGACGCGACGGCCGGCGGCGGATTTTGCCGACGTTTACGTGCGGAGCGTGGAGAGGTATTTGCAAGGGTTGTAGGGTTTATTCCGATGGGGAGAGAGCGGGCGAGACGCCGGCGCACGGTCTGGCCGACGTCGGCGCGACGGTTTATAAACCGGAGGAAATATGCTTGAGTCGAGCCGCCCCTGGAGGCGGATTTTTTATTGGGTGGTGGCTTTGGGGATTGGGACAGTGGGTGGATAGGGGGAATTGGGGCAAGCAGTGCGTCCGGAAACGGGATTACCGATGACGCGAATAATGGCGTGACCGTCAACAGCCGCGTGGTTCAGGGCTTCGGGATGTGGGGAATTAACTCGCAGAGGTTGCTGCGAAGTTTTGGAGCCACGGAGTCGGACAATGTTTACATGGAAGAGGGAGCAGGGCCGTGCGTGGATCCTTATGCGGGGAGTTACTTCGGTGCCGTGGGATTTATCTGGTTTGGCAATTTGCAGCCGCTCATCATAAACGGTCGAGAACAAGCGGGGGCGCACATACCGCAATTCGCCAATGGGGAGAGCACGCCATACAACGATTACGTGGTGGCGAATGACACCAACGGAAGCAGCCCCGTGCACAGCTTTGCGCTACCCCACCTCTTCGTTCCAATCTTCTAAATTTTTCTTGACCAAGGCCATGAACTGGTCGGCTACCGCGCCGTCAATCACGCGGTGGTCGTAGCCGAGGGTGAGATGAACGACGGAACGAATAGCGATCGAGTCGTTGCCCTCTTTGTCCGTGACCACAAGAGGCTGCTTGGTAATGCCGCCGACTCCCATGATCGCCGAGTTGGGCTGATTGATGATGGGCAGACCGAACACCGCGCCGAACTGGCCGGGGTTGGTCACGGTAAAGGTTGAACCTTCGACGTCTTCCGGTTTGAGTTTCTTGCTGCGAGCGCGCTCGCCGAGGTCAGTGATGCCACGCTGCAGGCCGAGGAAGTTGAGGTCGCCGGCGTTTTTCAGGACGGGCACAATAAGTCCCCAGTCGAGGGCCACGGCGATGCCAACGTTGATCTGGCGGTGGTAGCGGATGCTCTCTCCTTCAAGCGATGCGTTGATGATCGGCCACTGCTGCACCGCAAGGATCGCGGCGCGTACGAAGAACGGCATGAAGGTGAGGCGGACGCCGTGCCGCTGCTCGAATCCATTCTTGTGTTTCGCGCGCAACGAAACGATGCGCGTGAAATCCACTTCGTACATGCAGTGAACATGGGCGCTGGTGCGGCGCGACTCGATCATGCGCTGGGCGATGATCTTGCGCATGTTGGTCATGGGGACGAGGTCGCCGGGGAATGCGGCCGGGGCAGCCGGCGGCGTGGTACGCGCAACGGTCGCCGGGGCTGGCTCAGGGGGAGCGGCAGAACTCGACGCCAACGGGGTAGGAGCTACGGCCGCCGGTGATTGGGCCTCGATAAAGGAGAGAATGTCCTGCTTGGTGATGCGGCCGCCGAGCCCCGTTCCTGAAACTTGTGAGAGATGCACTCCATGCTCGCGCGCAATCTTACGTACCAGAGGAGAGGAGCGAGCCTCTTCCTCCTCAGCGGACTCCTGCGCCGGAGCGCTGGAGCTCGGTGTGAGCTTCGAGGCAACCGGCTTTTTGTCTTCTTGTTTTTCTGGCTGGCCTTGAGCTCCAATTGCCGCGGAACTGGCCTTCGCCGGCGCCGAAGCCGCTTCGCCCTCAGCGGCAATCGTACCCACTATCGTATTTACACCAACCGTCGTGCCTTCTGAAACTCTGATTTCCTGCAGAACACCAGCGGCAGGTGCGGGAATTTCCGCGTCAACCTTGTCGGTCGAGATTTCAAAGAGGGGCTCGTCGCGCTGCACTTTATCGCCGGGCTTTTTCAGCCACTTGGTGATGGTGCCCTCGACGATGGATTCCCCCATCTGGGGCATAATGATGTCAGTCGGCATGATTTCCTTCCGCGCGGCCACGGTTCGCAACCGCAGCTGAACGCAACCCAATATTATAACGGGTGCGAGAGGTCGGCTGCAGAACGACGGCTCGCCAGCTTCGGCGGCCTGTTTTCTTAATAGCTTTCACCAGCGACGGCGCGTGCCGGATCCGTTCGCGGACTATTTGCTATCTTCACCGCTTGGCGCGGCCACGCCGAAGTTTTTCTTCCAATAGTCCTGAACCGTGGGCGGGAGTTTTTGCAAGTGCGAGAGCAGGCTGGCGATCTTCCACATATCTTGCTCACTCAAGTTTTTGTCCCAGGCAGGCATCGCGGTGTAACGCACACCGGTGCGAATGGTGTAGTAGATGTGCCACTCGGGATCGTCGGGCGGGTCGGAGATGAGATTCGGCGCCGGCGGATAGAACGAGTTCGCGAGCGAGGCCGGCTTGCGGTCGAAATCGCCGTGGCATAGCGCACAGTTCATGGTGTAGAGCTTCATGCCATCCTCAAAAGTTTGATCGGTCGGTGAGAGCGGGTCGGTCACGCGGGGAGCATGGCGTTCCATCGAGGCGTCGACTGCAGCGTTCGCCAAGTGGCGCTCCCAGTGCGGCGGAGCGACATTAGCGGCGGTGGGAATGAAACCGAGCGTGGCCAGACCGAGCCCGCCGAGGACGACTACAAGAAGAGCTACGATAACGCCGAGAATGAACTTACCCATGAAATCCTCCGAGGCTATTGTGGCAGATGGAGCAGTTGCGGCGCTAGTTTTTGGAGATCATGAGCAGAGGACCGTTTTTGATTTCCACGAAAACGAAGCTGACCCTCTACCAGACTAGGTTGTTCGCAGATCCCGGGGGTGCCGATCCTTTTCGCGCAGACCCGAGGTGCGCTTCACTTCGCTCGGCAGACAGCCAAACCGGCTGTCCCCACAGGATTCCGAATAGATTTTTTCGAATGTCAGTACGCTTTCAACCACCGTGCCTCGCGCACAACGTCGCTTACCTTTGGCAGGTAGTGCTGTTCTTGCGGGGGCGAGAATGGAATTGCGGAGTCGAGACCTGCGATGCGGACGATCGGGCCATCAAGGTCGTCGAAGGCCTCTTCGTTAATGATGGCCGCGATCTCGCCCGCCAAACCTCCGGTACGCGAATGCTCGTGCAGGATAATCACTTTGTTTGTCTTCTTCACGGTTTGCACGATGGCTGCGCGATCGAGCGGCGAGACGGTGCGAAGGTCCAGGATTTCAAGATCGATCCCTTCTTGATTAAGAATCTCGGCGGCTTCGAGCGCAGCGTGCACCATCGCAGCATAAGTAATGATGCTGAGGTCGCGGCCTTCGCGAACGATATTCGCTTTACCGATGGGGACGACGTAATCTTCCGCGGGAACTTCGCCTTTGATGCGGCGATAAAGATATTTGTGTTCGAAGAAGATGCAGGGGTTGTTGTCGCGGATGGCAGCCTTGATCAGGCCTTTGGCGTCGTAGGGCGTGGCCGGGCAGATTACTTTGAGGCCAGGATTGTGGACGAACCACATCTCGGGATTCTGCGAGTGGAAGGGGCCGCCGTGGACGTATCCGCCGCTGGGGCCGCGGAGAACGAGCGGAGCGGGCGCCCCCCATAGGTAATGCGTCTTCGCGACCATGTTGCTGATCTGGTTGAAGGCGCAGCCGATGAAATCCATAAACTGGAACTCGGCGACGGGGCGCATGCCGGTGAGCGACGCCCCGAAGGCCGCGCCCACAATGGCGGATTCGGCGATGGGCGTGTCGATGACGCGCTCGGTGCCGAAGCGGTCGATGAAACCGTCGGTGACTTTGAACGCACCGCCGTAGATGCCAATGTCTTCGCCGAGGCAAAAGACAGAGGGGTCGCGGTCCATTTCTTCCCAGATTCCCTGCCGGATGGCTTCGAGGTAGGTTAGCTGCATAGAGTTTAGCCCGGCTTCTTTTGCCACGGATTTACGCGGATTTTCCGATCAGCAAAAATTGTACAAAATATGAAACTACACGTTCAGTACAGACTCATGCCTGCCAAACTGACTGCCAGCCTCGCCAGGCAAAACTTTTCGGATATTCTTAGCCGAGCCGAATATCGCGGCGAAAGAGTTATCGTACACCGCGGCAAGAAAGCTGTCGCCGCCGTGGTGCCAATCGAGGACGTAGAACTCTTGGAGAGTCTGGAAGACGAAATCGATATGGCGGCGGCCCGCGAAGCGCTAACTAAAAGATCCGCGCACGATTCTCTGGGAGAAGATGAAGAATTAAGAAAGACTTCAAGCTGTAGGATCGGCGGCGGTTGTGGCCCATACGATTCAGTGCAAGCCTCTGGCGCTTCGCCAACTGGAAAAACTCCCGCGCGAAGCGCAGCGACGATTGTCCGCCAAGATTGAAGTTCTGCGTGACGATCCGTTTCCGCCAGGATGCAAGAAGGATGGGCGCTGTCCCTGAAACTTGTAGGATTCGAGCCGGCGACTATCGAGTTGTATTATCAAGTGCAGCGCGGGCTGTTGCTCGTCCTTGTGCTTACGGTTGGGCATCGGCGGGGTGCTTACCGGTGTTTACCGATGATTGGTTCGGCAGTTCGGCTTTGGGTGCTACTCTGCACCGCATGGTCCGCGACGCCAGCCATCCCGACAATTCGCACCCGGCTGACCAGAAATTCCTCGCTCCGATCGAGACTCATGGATGGAACGTGACCAACGTTTTCCGACGCCAGGGCGAGACGGGACCTGAGTGGTCGTTTTCCACTGGCCTGTTTCACCCTTACCCGCGTCCTGAGATCGTCATCTTCGGGCTTAAACTCGACAATATATGCAGAAGATCGTCAACACCATCGGTTCAGAGATAAGGAATGGAGCGAAATACCAGCCTGGGAAGGAATATCACGATATCTTCGCGCGACGCGGTTGTCAGTTCCGCCGCTTCGATACTGCTCACTATCGGTACTATTTAGGCTGGGCGATCTGGTTCTATAACGGCGAGTCTTTCCCCGTCCGGCAATGTTTCTGGCCAGACCTTCAGGGACATTATCCTTGGGACCCCGAGTGTTCGCCGGGTGTCGTCGCTCTCCAACCGTTGCTCTTCAAGCCCTCCTGACTATTTCAAATGCACCGCCGCTTCCGTTTCCTTGAAGCCGCCCGTACCCTTCTTCACCTTCGGCATCCCATACTTCGGCCGAATCGCATGGCAGCCATCCTCGCAGAACACTCCGCCTTCGGCTGATTCCGGCGTTGGCATCGGCGAGCTCACGGCAATCTCGCGTTCGGCTTCGATCACGAGCTCGACTTCTGAGATCAATTCCGCATTCTCTTTCGCCGTTAGCCACTTTTTTTCTTTCACCAGGTAATTCTCGAAGCGCGCGATCGGGTCGCGCTTCTTCCAAAAGTCGAACATCGGCTTGGGCACGTATGCGGCGGCGTCGTGGATGGCGTGGCCTTTCATGCGCATCATTTTGGCTTCGACTATGGTGGGGCCTTCCCCGCGGTGGGCGCGCTCGACGGCGTCGCGGGCGGCGTCGTAGACCTGGCAGGCGTCGGTGCCGTCGACGATCACGCCGGGGATGCCGTATGCGATGGCGCGTTCGGCGAGATCTTTACAGCGGTACTGCATTTCCGACGGCGTGGAGTAGGCCCAGAGATTCGATTCGACGAAGAGCACGAGGCCGAGATTCTGCACGGCGGCGAAGTTGATGCCTTCGTAGGTGACGCCGGTGGACTGGCCGCCGTCGCCGATGTAGGTCATGACGGCGAGGTTGCGCCCCTGCAGGCGCGCGCCCAGCGCTACTCCGGAGAGCACTGGAATTAAATCGCCGAGCATGGAGATGGGCGAGACCATATTGCGCTTATCGATGTCGCCGAAGTGCGAGGTGCCGTCGCGGCCGCGCGTGGGCGAATCGGCCTTGGCCATGTACTGCATCATGGTGTCGGAGGCGCGAAAGCCGCGCACCAGCAGCGAGCCCTGGTTGCGGATCATGGGCGCAAACCAGTCGTCCTTAGCGAGCGCGTAGGCGGAGGCGCAAGAGCAGGCCTCCTGGCCCAGTCCGAAGTAAACTCCGCCAACCACTTTGCCTTGCTTGTAGAGATTTTCGAGCGCGACCTCCATCTTGCGGTTGAGCAGCATGTAGCGGTAGATCTCGATGCACTGCTTCTTGTCGAGATACTTCGAGTCGCGGATGGGCGGGACGGGCGCATCGAGGTTGCCGCTAACTTCGTAGCGAACGTGCTCGGTGCCGTCTTTGTCTTTCTCTGTCGACTGGCGGACGGAGAGATCGGGATGCTCGAGGCGCGTGTCGGGGATGGAGTAAGTGCGAAGTTGCGGGTCTCTGGCCTTCCCAAGAAAAGTGGGTGCCCCATTTCTCGCGTCTTTTGCGAGAAGTCGGGATTTCGAAGCGGAGGCGCCGTTGCGGGAGCGACTTCCGTTGGAATTTGCCTTGGACTTGGTTTTCTTGTTTGCCATGTACGCCGCGCAGAAGCGCGACGTAATGATGGTAACGCGAGAGCAGCCAAAACGGCTAGGGGAGGTGGGGTGGCTGGGGGTGGCTTCAAACGGCTCCTTGCCCGCCGGTTTTATACGCCCAAGTCGCGAGATAGTCGGGATCAACGATCACTTCTCCCGTGGCTCGTAGTCGATCGGTGCCCGGTTTCACCGGGTTGATTCCACGCCGATCGGGAGCCAAAGTGCACAGATCGTCCGAGCCTCAGATTTTGATACTGATGCCGCGCCTTTTGTCGAACGTCATGATTGTGCCGAACCATTGACGCTGTCCGATCAGATTTTCTTCGTGATCGACGTAAGTAACACTCCGCAAAAAAGTCTCGCCGATATACTCGTCCGCTTTCGAATCGAGAAGCGGTTTTTCCATGTCTGGAGTCAGGCAATGCGGGTTTACACCCAGGTTGTGTCTTCTTCACGATGAATCCGGCGGAGTTCGGAAGGCGGCTTCATTGGAATTCCGACCTTGCGACCGAGCAGCGCATCGAGAGTATCCACCCAAAGCATCTGGCTGGAAAACACCGTGCCGAAGTTGCGGGAGATGGATTCGACGACGGCGTTCAGGCCGAGGGGCTTGCCGAGTTCCTGCTGCATCGACGTGACCGACTTTGCCGCGATGCCGCAGGGGACGATCAGGTTGAAATAACTCAGGTCGGTGTTCACGTTGAGGGCGAAGCCGTGCGAGGTGACGAAGCGGGAGATGTGGATGCCGATGGCGGCGAGCTTGGCCTCGGAGCCGCCAGTGCCCACGTGGGGACGGACGGGTTCGTCCGTCGCCGGTTCGCTGCATGCTGCCGAGCGTGCTTCCGACCTGTCCGACGAAGCGGGGCGGACGAATGCGTCCGCCTCTACGTGGTTCGTGGCTGGTTCGCGGCCGGTCCAAACGCCAGTCAATCCCGCAAATCGCTTTGCTGGAATGGCGAAGTCGGCGCAGGTGCGGATCAGAACTTCCTCCAGGCGGCGGACGAATTCGACGGCGCCTAGGCTCTTTCGCAGGATAGCCGGGGCGTCCGCTGCTCCACGAGCGAAACCGCGCAGATCGAAGATGGGATAGCCGACGATCTGGCCGGGGCCGTGAAAGGTGACGTCGCCGCCGCGGTCGCATTCGAAAAGCTCGACGCCGCGCTGGGCAAGCAGTTCGCGCGACGCGATTATGTTGGCAGCTTTTGCATTGCGGCCCAGCGTAATGACCGGACTATGTTCCAGCAGAAGCAGTAGGTCGCCGATCTTCTCTTCCTTACGCAGAGTGACCAATTGCCGCTGCAGGCCCAGGCCCGCAGCGTAATCGACGGTCCCGAGTTGGAGAAGAGAGATCAAAATTCAATCGCCACGGATCTTCGCGGATTACAGGAATCGAGGCGGAGAGAATTGCTGAGCCTGTGCGGGAACCTCTGCGTATGCAGAGTATGTGCCCGGCGCGGGAATGGGCTCGCCGCTTTGAGCCATGCCTTCCAAGTCAAACGCAATCGCCTCCTGCATCTCTCGCTCCACTGCGTCGCCGGTCTTGCCGGTTGCGACGCACCCATCCAGATCGGGCGAGTAGGCGGAATACCCAGTGCCTGTTTTCTCGACCACGATCAAATACCTTTTCATTTCTCGAGCCCCGCCACCGTAACTATTCCGGCTTCGTGGAGCGCTTGCACTGCCGATGAATGCCGCGCGGGCGGTCGAGATACCAGCCGTCGCGTTCCAGTTCTTTGATCACATCTCGTTACATCTCGTGCTTTCATTTTACGCCGACGGGCAAGTTATCACGCGTTAATCGCGATCCCATACACGCTGTTCGCCGCATCCAGCATGGCTTCCGCAAGCGTGGGATGCGAGTGTATCGTCCACATCAAATCTTCCACGGTGGCTTCGAGTTCCATGGCGACGACCGCTTCGGCGATCAACTCCGTTGCCTGCGGCCCGATGATATGAACACCGAGAATCTCGCCGTACTCCGCGTCGGAGATTATCTTGATGAATCCTTCATGCTGGCCGACGATGCTGGCCCGCGAGTTCGCCGTGAAGGGAAACTTTCCAATCTTCAAGTTGTAGCCAGCTTCGCGCGCCTTGACCTCGGTAAGGCCCACGCTGCCGATTTCCGGATGACAATAGGTCGCACCCGGAATGTGTTCGGGATTAATGGGCTTGCCCGGTTTGCCCGCGATTTTGGCTACAGCTACGACCGCTTCCATGGCTCCGACGTGAGCGAGTTGCGGCGACCCGAGCACGATGTCGCCGATGGCAAAAATTCCGGGCTCGGCGGTCTGCATCCAGGAATCGGTTTTGAGAAACTCTCGCTCCGGCTTGATCTTGGTGCGCTCCAGGCCGATATTTTCCGTGCGGGGCTTGCGCCCGATCGCGATCAGGATTCTTTCCGCCTCAATCTTCTGCTGCTTGCCCTCGACGCTGATGGTCACGGCAATCCCATTCTTCGTATTTTCGATATTTTCGACTCTGGCACTGGTGTGAAAGTTGATGCCACGCTTGCGGTACACACGAGCCAGTTCCTTCGAGACTTCCTCGTCTTCCACAGGAACCAGTCGCGGAAGCATCTCGACGATGGTCACTTCCGCGTCGAACGAGCGGTAGATCGAGGCAAACTCCACTCCGACGGCCCCCGCCCCAACGATCACCAGCGATTTCGGAATTTCTTTCAAGCTGAGAATCTCGATGTTGGTAAGAATGCGATCGCTCGGTTGAAGTCCCGGCAACATGCGCGCTTCCGAGCCAGTGGCCAGAATCACATTTTTGGTTTTAAGCAGGCTGGTCTTGCCTTCGTTCGTGACTTCGACTGTGTGTACGCCGTTTTTCGACGGCCCGGTCAACTTCCCATAGCCCCGAATCCGCTCCACCTTATTCTTCTTCACCAGGAATTCGAGGCCCTTGGTGTGCTTGGCGACGATCTTCGATTTTCGATCCTGGATGGCGGCCCAATTCAACTTGCGTGCATCCACGCCTTCGATGCCGAATTCCTTCGCATCTCTCAGATGGTCCCACAGTTCGGCATTGAACAACAGGGCTTTCGTGGGGATGCAGCCCACGTGCAGGCAGGTTCCGCCGAGCATGGAATCTTTCTCGATGAGCGCCGCTTTCAGTCCATACTGCCCGGCGCGAAATGCAGCCGTATACCCCGCGGGTCCGCTGCCGATGATGGCCACGTCATAGATAGTTTCTGGCAAGGGAATCGTCCTCTGTAGGAAGAGATGATTAAAAGCAAACGGATGATTCTAGAACAGGTCTGAGCGCAGGCCAAACTGAGGGCTCGCTTCTACAGAAAATGGAAAGGCCGCTCCTGAAAGCGGCCTTCGAAAAGTCGGCTCTGGCTTAACCGCATGTTGCTTCTCAGTTGTTCTCGTTGCTCGCTCTCTTCCACGAGATCAACTCGCCGATGGTCGAACTGGTGCTGGAAACCGGCTGCTTGTAGGCCTCCACTTCGGAGCGCGAAGCCTCCTCACCGACCGCGCGGATGCTGAGCCCAACTTTCTTATCTTCCGGACTCATCTTGATGATCTTGAAGTCGTGCTCGACCCCAGGCTCAAGATGCAAAGGCTGGCCATTTCCATCTACGGCTTCAGACTTATGGCACAAGCCCTCAACACCCTCCGCGATTTCAACGAAGGCTCCAAAAGCCGCCACCCGCAGCACTTTGCCGTGGATCACATCGCCCACATGATGCGTTTCGAAGAAAGTCTCCCAAATATCTGGCTGCAGTTGCTTCACACCCAGCGAGAGCCGCCGCTTATCGGGCTCGATCGCCAGCACAATCGCTTTCACGCGATCGCCCTTCTTCAAAATCTCCGAAGGATGTTTCACGCGCTTGGTCCAACTCAGATTGCTGACATGCACCAACCCATCGATGCCATCTTCGATTTCGATGAAAGCGCCGAAGTCGGTCAGATTGCGCACCCGGCCTTCTACGGTCATACCCACGGGATACTTGTCATGCAGCGCATCCCATGGATTCGCGGCCAATTGCCGCATGCCCAGAGAAATGCGCCGCTCCGTGGGATTCACATTCAGCACCACGCACTCCACTTGATCGCCCACATTCACCAGCTTCGAAGGGTGCTTCATGCGCTTCGACCACGTCATCTCGCTCACGTGCACAAGGCCTTCGATGCCTTGCTCGAGTTCGACGAACGCGCCGTAATCGGTCACGCTGATCACCCGCCCCGAAACGTGCGCGCCCACGGGATAGCGATGTTCCGCATCCAGCCAGGGATCGGGAGTCAACTGCTTGAAGCCCAGCGAAACCCGCTGCTTCTCTTTGTCGTACTTGAGCACCTTCACCTGGATCTGATCGCCGACATTCACCAGATCGCGCGGGTGCGTAAGCCTGCCCCACGACATATCGGTGATATGCAGCAGACCATCCAGGCCTCCCAAATCCACGAACGCGCCGTATTCGGTAAGGTTCTTGACTACGCCGGTAAGAATCGAGCCTTCTTCCAGATGCTCCAGCGTCTTGCTGCGCTTCTCGTTCTGCTCGCCCTCGAGCAGTTCTTTGCGCGAGACCACAATGTTACCGCGCTTTTTATTGAGCTTGATGACGGTGACTTCGAGAGTTTGCCCCTTCATGCCGTCGAGATTCCGAATCGGCCGCAGATCCACTTGCGACCCCGGCAAGAACGCCCGTACGCCCAAAATGTCAACCGTGAGTCCACCCTTGGTCCGCTCAATCACCACGGCCTGAATTGGCCGTTTCTCATGATGAGCCTTTTCCACTTCATCCCAGGCGTGCAGGCGCGCCGCCTTTTGATGGGAGAGGTTGACGTAACCTTCCTCCGTCTGCCCCTTTTCGCGCATCACTTCAATTTCGTCGCCCGGCTTCACCTTCGGATTGCCTTCGTGATCCAGCACTTCCGACAGCGGCAGCATGCCTTCGGACTTCGTGCCGATATCGACCACCACATGGGTCGAAGTCAGCTTCAGCACGGTACCTTTAATTACGCGGTCCTCTCCCACGGCCTCTTCGGTCTCGGTGGTGAAGTTCTCCAGCGCCGAGGCAAAATCCTCATTGGCGGGCTTCTCTTCCGCGGCGGAAGACGCATGCAGGGCCTCCTCCTTCTTAGACACGGAAGAAGACGTGGATGTGGATACCAAACTCGTAGACGCCGGACTCTTCTCAGCTGCACTCGAGTCAAGCAAAGGTTCAGGCTGCTCGGAAAAATTATGCTCGCTGACCATCGGTTCTGTTTCGGTTGCGACGGCGCTGTTGGATTCGGAGTTGTGGGCGGTGGTATCGTCGAACAAGGTTATGCCTCTCTACTGAAACCTCGCACATCCGTGCGGGGAGGATACGGGTCCTGCTGGCGGACTGCTGGCGTGAGTCGTTTGGTTGTGGTGGGCTCACCCTGGCGAGTGAGCTTGGACAATCCCAGCTGCCGGACGTTTACAGTTACCCGCGTCCAAAGGGAACACTTCGACTATAGCAACGCCCCGCAAACAGTGTCAAACTCAAATGTTCACGCAGGTTACGCCAGTGTTTCAATGCTTTCGCACGGGTGCGGTAGCGCGCAAAGAGCGTGTGGGGACGGCCGCCTCGGCCGTCCAGCCGAGCCCGGCGGGGCCTCGAAATTTGATGTCTTCGTGTAAGCCAGGAGCTAGCCTCAGTTTCGCCTCGCTCCAACATCTGCTACCCTGCCCTTGCGATGGATTACCTCTGGACCCCCTGGCGCTACGCCTATGTCTCCAGCAGAGAACGCTCGACCTGCGTGTTCTGCGACGCCGCCCAATCCGCCGACGATGCGAAATCGCTAATCGTTCATCGCGGCCAGCACTGCTTCATAATCCTGAACGCGTATCCCTACACTCCGGGCCATGTCATGGTAGTCCCCTACGCCCATCTCGACGAGCTGCAAAAGTTGCCGATCGATGCCGCCAATGAAATGATCCAGCTCTCGCAGCGTATGGAAACTCTGCTGCGCCAACTCTACACTCCCGACGGCATCAATCTCGGCATGAACATCGGCAAAGCCGCCGGCGCCGGCATCGCCGGACACATCCACATGCACGTACTCCCGCGCTGGGTCGCGGACGCGAACTTCGTATCGGTAGTGTGTGAGACGCGCATTCTACCGCAGACGCTGGAGGAGACGTGGAAGAGGATGACCAAGGCACTAAAGAAATAGATCCCAGCCTGACTGAGATGGATGCTGGATTCGAGGACGCATGGTTTTGGGGCTGGCTCCGAGGTTGGGGAGCCGGTGGCGCGTGAATGGGGGCGCTTCGCGAAGGAATAACGGCTTTTTTAAGACCATGAATATCCCGCTTATCGTGCGGGGTATTCACGGCAGATTTTTGACTTCGCCTTCGCGAATTTCGCCAACGGCATCACCGCCACCTTCTGCCCAGCGCATAAGTCTTGTGCCCCGGATACAAAACATAAAGATGATCGAGTTTGAGATCAGCAAGCGCCGTCCGCATCGACGTCGTCAGGGCGGGCGCGTCGGCGCGCTTGCATCGACGCCGATGCGCCGCCTGTTCTTGAATCAGAGCAAGTCTAACTCCGCTCCGTTGTAGGTCGCCCCGTAGTACGCGTCGTCGGGACGAAACGATTTCAGCACGCCGGGCCAGGCTTTGCGGGTCTTCCAAGTCGAAATAATTGAGCGAAGCGGGTGATACAAACTGCCGCGCCAGCGAAGTTTTGCCGCCCGGCGAGGCCCCAATCGGGCGACTACACGGCTCCGCCGCAGCGCGGCCCGGATCAGAACTAAGGCCGGTTCTACGGTCAATCACAAAAATATACGACCCGTGAATATCCCGCATCGTGTGCGGGCTATTCATGGTCGCTAATTTTCGCGCTTCAGCAGTTCCGCCATCTCCTTTTCGCCGATCACGCTCACTCCCAACTCCTTCGCCTTATCCAGCTTCGACCCCGCATCCGCCCCCGCCACCACATAATCCGTCTTCTTGCTGACCGAGCCGGCAACTTTCCCGCCGGCATCCTCGATCAGCTTCTTTGCTTGGTCGCGAGTGAAGTGTGCCAGAGTCCCGGTCAACACGAACGTTTTCCCGGCAAGCTTAATCCCCCGTTCCTTCTTCTGTCCTTTCCATGTAAGCCCGGCCTCGCGCAACCGGTCGACCAACTTACGGTTCGCCGCGATGCCGAAAAACTCGACGATGCTTTCTGCGATGCGCGGGCCAACTTCATTCACATTCTGCAATTCTTCCACGCCGGCCTTTTCCAGCGCTTCCATCGATCCAAGATGCTCGGCGAGAAACTGCGCCGTACGCTCTCCCACCATGCGGATGCCAAGGCCGTAGATCACCCGCTCCAGCGGCAGCTTCTTCGAAGCTTCGATCTCATCGAGAATGTTCTGCGCCGACCGGTCGCCCATGCGCTCCAGGCTGAGCAGGTCGGCTTTCTTCAGCTTGTAAATATCGGCGACATTCTTCACCAGCCCGTGATCGGTAAGCTGCGTCACCAGCGCTTCGCCCATGCCGTCAATATTCATGACCCCGCGCGAGGCAAAATGCAGAATCGTTTCGCGCAACTTCGCCGGACAGTTCGCATTCACGCAGCGATAGTCCACCTCGCCCGCTGTCCGCACAACCTTAGTTCCGCACACCGGACACTTCTCCGGCATCTCAAATACCCGCGTGCCCCTCGGATGATCTTTATCCTCGATGACCTTGGCCACCTTCGGAATCACATCGCCGCCGCGCTCCACCTGCACCCAGTCGCCGACCTTGACTCCCAGGCGCTCAATTTCATCCATGTTGTGCAGCGTGGCGTTGCGCACCGTAGTGCCGCCGATCAAAACCGGAGCCAGCATCGCCACCGGAGTGAGCTTGCCCGTTCGCCCCACCTGCACTCGAATGTCTTCCAGCTTCGTAATCCCGGCCCGCGCCGCATACTTGTAAGCGATCGCCCAGCGCGGGGCTTTTCCCGTGAATCCCAACTCGTCCTGCAGAGCGGTGCGATCGACCTTGATAACGATGCCATCGATCTCGTACGGCAGCGAGTCGCGCTTTGCCTCCCAATGCCTTATAAACGCCCAAGCTTCGTCGATGTCGTGAACCAGCTTGCGATTCTGATTCACTTTGAATCCCGCCGCTACAAGTGCATCGAGAGTTTTCCAGTGTCGATCGAAATAGGTGCGCCCGTTCTCGAGCAAGACATAAGGAAAGAAGTCCATGCGGCGTTCCGCCGTAACATTTGCATCTAACTGCCGCACGGTACCCGCAGTGAAATTGCGGGGATTGGCGAATGTCGCGAGCCCCTGGCGTTCTCGTTCCTCATTCACTTTTTTGAAAGCCGCCGTCGGCATCAGCAGCTCGCCGCGCACTTCGAAATCCCCAGGGATGCCAGCCTTCTTCAGTCTCTCCTTCGGAATCGACAGCGGTACCGAGCGCACCGTACGCACATTCAGCGTGACGTCCTCGCCCACGCTGCCATCCCCGCGCGTAATCCCCCCGACGAGCTTTCCATCTTCATAGAGCAGCGCCAGCGACATGCCGTCCAGCTTCAACTCGCAAATATAATCCACGTCGGTGCGCCCGCTCAGCTCTTGCACGCGCCGCTCCCAGTCGCGCAGCTCTTCCTCGTTGTACGTGTTATCCAGCGACAACATGGGAGACGAGTGCGGCACCTTGACGAAGCCTTCGCGCGGCTTGCCACCCACGCGCTGCGTAGGCGAATCCGCCGTTATCAGCTCCGGATACGCCGCCTCCAGATCTTTCAGCTGCCGCATCAGCTTGTCGAATTCGGTGTCGCTAATCTCGGGCTGATCGATCGCGTAATACAAATATTCGTGCTGCCGTATCTTCTCCCGAAGCGCTTCGAGATGCTTTTGGACGTCTTTGTTCACGGAAACCATCGCGCAGATTATAGTCGGAACCGGGATCAGTCCCCCACCGCGCCCATGCCAATCCTCGAAACCCCACGCCTGATCCTGCGCGAGTTCCAACTCAAAGATGTCGACTCTTTAGCCCTGATCCTGTCCGACTCTGAAACCATGCGCTTCTATCCCAAGCCCTTGGACCATCGCGGAGTGGCAGAGTGGATCGCCCGCAACCGCCAGCGCTACACCAAAGACGGCCACGGACTCTGGGCGATGATTCTCAAGGCAAGCGGCGAACTCATCGGCGACTGCGGTCTCGTTCGACAGGAAGTGGACGGCGCCGACGAAATCGAAATCGGCTACCACGTACGCCGCGATCATTGGGGACAAGGCCTGGCGACCGAAGCCGCCCGCGCCTGCCGCGACTTCGGCTTTGAACAACTGAAAGTCGAGCGCCTGATTTCGCTCATCCGTCTCGAGAACGTCGCTTCGCGTCGAATCGCGGAGAGGAATGGCATGACCGTCTGGAAAGAAATTACCAGAGTCGGACTACCGCACTTGGTTTACTCGATTCGACGAGATCACAAGGGCAACCGGGAGCCATAATCTCGCTTCCACGACAAAACGGGACCGGCAAAGACCGGCCCCGCAATCCCTCAAGCTTGTTAGAGCATCGCCGCCTACACCAAATCCTCCAGTTTCAGTTCCTGCTTGCCCTTCCAGGAAGTCTCAAACTGCTTCTGGATAAATCCGGCGTCGTAGTCGCGCTTCTGCTCCAGCAGTGCCTGGCGCAAACCGAACAGCGAGCGCGGATTGCGCGGGTTGCGCTCGAGATCGGCGCGAAATACGGCTTCCGCTCCCGGGGCATCAGCGTTCATCAGCATCGCCGCCCCCAGCGACTCGCGCACCGGAAAAAACCAGTCCGGTGGCTCGCCATACTTTAGCGTGTCCTGAATGGCCACCGCCGCCTGCAGCCTCTGAATCGCTCCGGCATTATCTTTCTTCGCCATGGCGAGCTTCGCTCCGAGAAGATCCTCGGCGATCTTCAAAATGTCTTTGGTCTTGTTATTAATCGGCATCTGAAAAATGACGTCGGGAGGCGTCGCCGCTTCCGTCTCGGAAAGAAATTTGTATTCGGCTTCCGCTTCGTTCACTTTTCCGGTGCCCACCAAAGCCATGCCGAGGGCAAAGTGCCAGAATACGGTCGTGGTCTTCATGCCGGGGTCGGGTTTGGGTGTCCGCAAAATGTCATCCCAGCGATGAAAGCGAATATCCACGGCCAGTGGAACGGTCATGAAGCCTTCGAGCGGCGGCATGGCTTTGACGTCAGGCGCTACGTGCGCCGCCAGCATGTCGGCACTCTTCTTGGATTCGGAGTAGTTCCCGTTCATGGCCGAGCACATGGCGATGAAGTGCAGGTTGTGGCTGTAGTACATCATCGGATAAATTCCCTGCACTCCCGTAGCCTTCAAATAGGCGCGGTCGACTTCAGCGGCCTGCTCGTTCACTTTCACGGCGGCTTCATAATCCCCGGTGCGAATGTAAACGTGCGCCGGCATGTGCACGATATGCCCCGCGGCCGGCGCCAGAGTCGCCAGTTTGTTGGCACCCGCCAGCGCGCGCTCGGGATTCGACGAAGCCTCCACCGCGTGAATGTAATAATGAATTGCCCCCAACTGATTAGGATCGCGCTTCAACACCGACTCCAGCGTAGCCACGATCTCATCCGTGCCGGCTTCCGGCGTGCCATCGACGTGCCACAACCCCCACGGGTGTAAATTCATGCCGGCCTCGGCAAAAAGCGTGGCCGCGTCCAGATCGTCAGGAAACTCGCGCACCAGTTCGCGCATGGCATCGCGATACTCCTCGGCGGCTTTCCTTCGATCGGGATTCGGATCGGCGGGAAAGCGCTTGGCCAGCGCACGAATGTAAGCCTGGTCGCTGGGCGACGCCGAACCTGAAAGATCCACCGCCTTCTGCACCGCATCATGGGCCTGCTTGTAGCGCTCGGGATCGGCTGGATCGTTATAGTTAGGACCCACGGCCTCGGCCACGCCCCAGTAGGCCATCGCCAGTTTCGGATCGAGTTCCGCTGCGTGTTGAAACGATCGCGCGGCCTCGTCGTGGTTGAAGGCGTAGATGAAACGCAAACCTTGATCGAAGAATTCCTGAGCCTGCGAATTGTGGGTGGCAACCGGATGATGCGCGTCGCCGATGCCCGCGACCAGCGCGACGGGGCGGCTCTCAGCCCTGGTGAGGTGATCCTGAGCCGAAGCCGCGCCCAGGCCAAGAATCGCTCCGCAGAGAACGTACGAAAGGGTCTTCATCTGCTCAATCCTCCTGCATTGAATTGTGAGAGGAAGGCGCTCGAGGGGACGTCACAGGGAGGAGCACCCTTCCCAAGCAGCCCCAGCATATTCCAAACTCCGATGGCTTGCAAAGCATCTTTAGACGAGAAAACGACTCAGGGTACAATCCATTTTCGATTCGCCATGCGCAAGGCAGCCCTGCTCTATAATCCCGACTCCGGTGGAAGCCGCAAACGCTATTCCGAGTTAGAGTCGGTGCTCGCGGTTTTGCGCCATGCCCGAGTCCAAGCCGATCTCATCCTTACCAACTCCCGTGCCCACGCCGAAGAGCAAGCCCGCCGAGCGGTCCTCGCTGGTTGCGACACGATCTTTGCCTGCGGCGGCGACGGCACCATTCACAACATCATTCAGGTGCTGGCCCATACCCAGGTCGCGCTCGCCGTTCTTCCCCTAGGCACAGCCAACGCCCTGGCTCACGATCTCGGTTTGCCCATGACCTCGCTTGCCGCGGCCACCGAGGCCCTCCACGCGGCTCGGCGGCGGGTCGCACTCGGCCGCATTCGATATCGCGATTTCGAAGGTAATCCCGGCGACCGTTATTTCATCATCACTGCCGGGGCCGGCGTCGACGCTCACCTCTTCTACAAACTGGATCGCGGCACCAAGCATCGCCTCGGCATGGCGGCTTATTACGCGAAAGCGTGGCATCTCTGGTTTAGCTATCCCATGACGCGCTTTCGGGTCGAGTATGCGAAGCCTGATGAGAGCAATCCCAAGTCGGATGATCTCACTCGCGCCGAGGTCACGGAGATGATGGCAGTTCGCATCCGTGACTTCGGCGGCGTCCTGCAGGAGCTGGCTCCTGGTGCCTCGCTTGATCGCGACGACTTGCGTCTCGTCCTCTGCCGCACCGCCAGCCGCTTCGCCTATCTCTCCTACGTGACGCGCGGCCTGTTGCGCCGCCATTGGAATGTGAGAGGCATTGACCTCACCTATGCAAGAAAAGTTGCGTGCGATTATTCCTCCGCCGCAACCGTCGCTTCCTCCAAGATTTACGTGGAGGCTGACGGCGAACTACTAGGCACGCTACCGGCTGAAATAACAGTCGTACCCAACGCCCTAACGCTGCTCGCCCCAGCGCGATGAAGAGCGATCGCTGTGCCAGCCCACATCCCACGCGGAGACAGCCGCGCTCGGCTGACCGCCGAGCACAGCGAGGCGCGTCACCGAATTCTCCTAATCACCCTCACTGGCATTTCCCAACCCCGCCAAATAGAATCCCACCAGACCTTGGAACCCGTCACCCACTTCCTGACCGGCGCCTGCCTCGGACGCGCCGGCCTCAACCGCAAGACTGCGTTAGCCACTCTCACGTTAACCCTCGCTGCCGAGGCGCCCGATCTCGACGTTCTCGGCCGCGTTCGCGGACCCGCCTTCGGTTTCGCCCATCATCGCGGCTTCACCCACTCTTTCCTCGGCATCGTTGTGATAGCTGCAGTCGTGGTGGGGTTCGTGTACCTGATCTGGCGCCTTCGCGGGCCCAAGTTGCGTGACCCCAACCTGCCGCCGCGCTGGGGGCTGCTTTTCCTCTATGCCTGCCTCGCCGGCTTAAGCCACATTCTGCTCGATTACACCAACAACTACGGCGTACGCCCCTTCTGGCCATTCTCCGAGAAGTGGTACTCCTGGGATATTGTTTTCATCTTCGAGCCGGTGATGTTCGCCTTCCTGCTGCTCGGGCTGATCGTGCCTTCGTTCTTCGGATTGATCGACAAAGAAATTGGCGCTCGACAGAGCGGGCCCAGAGGCCGCCTCGCCGCCACCGTTGCCCTGATCGCGATCGCGCTGCTGTGGGGAGTGCGCGACTATGAACATCGCCGCGCCGTGAATGCGCTCGCAGCCCGCAGCTACAACGGCGTTGATCCTCGGCGCGCGTCCGCGTTCCCCACCATGATCACCCCGTTCCGTTGGTACGGCGTGGTCGAGACGCCAGCCTTCTTCGCTTTAGCGCCGGTGAATTCCTTAGGCCCGGAAGTCGATCCAGAGGGCAGGCTGCGGATCCTCTACAAGCCGGAAGAAACTCCGATCACGCAGGCCGCAAAGCGATCTTATTTAGGACGCGTTTATCTCGACTGGGCTCAATATCCCATCACAGAGACCGAAAGCGTGGAAGGCCCGCCTCCAGGTTACATCGTCCATTTTCAGGATCTCCGCTTCGTGCAGTTGCCTCGCCTACTGAACCGCAACGGAGACACCCGCAGAGCCCTAGGCGCAGGCGTGAAGCTGGATCGCAATCTCCACGTGATCGGCGACGTCTACGGCACCGACGAGAATCAAGTGATCGTCCCAGAGCCGTAAGCGCAGAGCAAATGTGGAAACCAACAGTATGGGGACGGCCGCCCGGCCGTCCAGCCGAGCGGAGCGAGGGAGCGAGGCGACTTTTCCCCTGTGGCGCAGGCACTCCTGCCCGCGAAATCGAACTCCCGGGCAAGAATGCAATAGCCTCGGAGGACGAAAGCATTCGAGCCTGCAACAAAGCTTGACGTATCCGCCGCTCACGCCCAGAATAATGTCTGGCTATCTGAGGTGTCCATGCTCGCTTACTTATTCGTTCTATTAGCCGTCGCGATCCGATTCCTGCCCTTCGCCGGGCCGCTGAATTTCATCCCGCACGCCTGGCACTTCACCCCCGTGGCAGCCTCGCTGCTATTCTTCGGAGCCCGCGCCTCGCGCCGCCAAATGTGGGTGCCTCTATCGCTTTTCGCCGCAGCCGATGTCGCGCTGACCAAGCTCATCTATTCTTATCCGCTCACCTGGGACCACCTAGTGACTTGGGCTTGGTACGCAGCCATCCTGTGGTTGGGAACGAATCTCCGCGACAAATCCGGACCGGTCCGCGTGATGAGCGCCGCCCTGGCCAGCTCCGTTTCGTTCTTTCTGCTTAGCAATTTTGCCGCCTGGGCGGCCTGGCCCGATATGTACCCCCGCAGCTTCAACGGCTTGATCATGTCCTACACCGCCGGACTACCATTTTTCCGCGGCACCGTGGAGAGCGACCTGTTCTTCTCGGTGGCCATGTTCGGCACACCCGTCTTCCTGCATGCCCTCTCCGGCTGGTTCAGCCGTGCGGCTGGCGACCACGCAGCCTCCGCCTAGCTATCGCGCCATGGCGTGATCGGGCGATTGAAAACCTAGTCCTTGGGTGATTGAGCGATTGGACGATCGACCAAAACCACGATGTTTCAATCGCCCGGTCCTCCATTCCCTCCTCAAACATCCGAAACTTCCTCCCGCCTCGTAACTCTAATCAGGGAAAGCAGAGAGTAGTTCCGGGAGGTGGGATTATGTCCAAAATTTCGTTGCGGTTGACGGCGATGATTCTTACGGTGTTGGCGGGCGCCTTGGCCTGCCAGACTGGCAACGCGGCGGCTGTGCCGGCTCCGGCGGCCGATGAGCCGCGAGCGGCCGTCTCCACCAAGCAAACGGCGGTGGTTGCAGGCGGATGTTTCTGGGGCATCCAGGCGGTCTTCCAGCATGTGAAAGGCGTGGTTAGCGCGACCTCCGGATACTCCGGCGGAACCGTGAAGAATCCTGACTACGAAACCGTGAGCAGCGGCAGCACGGGCCATGCCGAGTCGGTAAAGATTGTTTACGATCCCTCGAAGGTGACTTACGGAGAGTTGCTGCGCGTGTTCTTCTCGGTGGCGTTGGATCCGACCGAACTGAACCGCCAGGGCCCCGACGAAGGCACGCAATACCGTTCGGTGATCTTCTATACGAGCGACGAGCAGAAGCGAATTGCCCAGTCCTACATCGCGCAACTCGATCAGGCGAAGACCTTTCCCCGCCCGATCGTGACGCAGGTGGTGCCGCTGCAGGCCTTTTATCCAGCCGAAGCCTATCACCAGAACTATGCCACGCTCCATCCGGATAATCCGTACATCGTCTACAACGACGCCCCGAAGGTGGCAAACTTGCGCCGCGAATTCCCCGATCTCTACAGCGGAAAATAATGAAGCAATCGTCGCTTGGGCGCGATCGCTTGAACTGAGAACTGAGAACTCAGAACTCAGAACTGACAGGAGGAAATCATGTTTGAAACCCATCGCGGACAAGAAGTCAACCACGGCCGCCGCCTGTTTCTGTTCGGAGCGGGCGCAGCCCTCGGTGGCGCCGCTCTATGGTCGTGGCACAAGCCGCACCTGATCGAGGCGGCCGCGAAAAGCGAACCGGGAGAAGTCACCATCGTGCAATTCTCCGACACCGGTAAGCGCCTGGCAAAAGTGAAGATCGCAAAAGTGGTCAAGACGGACGCGGAGTGGCGCAGCCAGCTTCCGTCCAGCGTCTTCGATATCACACGTCACGCCGACACGGAGATTGCCTATAGCGGCAAGTATTGGAACCTCCACGACACGGGCATCTATCGCTGTATCTGCTGCGATAACGCGCTGTTCAGTTCGGCCACCAAGTTCGACTCCGGCACTGGTTGGCCCAGCTTCTGGGAGCCGATTGCCAAAGAGAATGTTCGGGAAATTTCCGACACCAGCATCGGCATGGTGCGCACCGCGGTTTCCTGCACCGAGTGCGACGCCCACCTGGGCCACGTCTTCGACGACGGCCCCCGGCCCACGGGACTGCGCTACTGCATGAATTCGGCCTCGCTGCGCTTGGTGAAAACGACCTAGCCGCGCGTGTACAATTCTCCGCATGAGCTCGGAGCCCGTTTTTCGCCCGCCGACGCCGTTGGAAAAGGTCTTTAACAGCGCCTACGGATTTCTGGTCGGAATCGGCCTCGGCTTTTCCTACAACTACCTTCTGCAGGTCCGAGGCCGCAAGAGCGGAAGACTCTATTCGACGCCGGTCAACCGGCTGGAGTGGAACGGTAAACAATATCTGGTGGCGCCCCGCGGCCGCGCGCAATGGGTCCGCAACGCCGAAGCCGCCGGCAAGATCACGCTCAAGAAGGGAAGCTGGCGGCAAAATTTTCGGCTTCGATGCCTCGACGAAAATGAAAAGCTGGAGATCCTGAAGGGTTACCTCGACACCTTCAAGCGCGAGGTGCAAGGCTACTTTCCGGTGCCCGCCGGCTCGCCAAAAGAAGCCTTCGTTGCGATTACGGACAACTATCCCGCGTTTGAGTTGCTGCGAGTCGTTTCCAAGCAGGTTTCATAGCGCTCCCAAACAATAAAAATGGAGGATCAGGCTGCGTCGCCCGTCCTCCATCTCGTCGTTCAACCTTCGTGTCCAACTTCTTCGAGGGGTGAGGTTGGTGATGTTATTTGGTGTCGCCGTCATGGTCGACGTCACCCGCGCTCTTCAAGCTCACAGTGTCCGCAGGGAGCGGAGTGCTCTTCTGCGTCTGCTGAGGCTTGGGGGCGGCGGTATGACTCGCGGCGGTCGCTTGACTCGCGTTTGCGCTGCTTACGGTACTAATCATGGATCTGAGATCGGCGCGATATCGCGAAACTTTATTTTCCTGAGGCCTAAACCCAAATCTTTGGTAACGATTACCGGGCTAACGAGGCTGGCGAAAGCGTGAGCCGCGCGGCGACGATGGAAAAGGCCGACTCCTTGTCCGCCTCTCCCATCGTCAGCCGCATCCACGGGTTGCATGGTCGGGACCCAAGTGCTGAGCCCCGCACCATTAGTTTAGTAACGAGTGGCGAAATTAAGCGCGACCGCATCCGATGGCGAATATTCTCCTGCCACTTCCGTCTCCGCCGACGATTTTGGAAGCTCCCTTCCAATCTCGTTTCCAGCTTCCCAGATCTGCGACAGGAAATAGCGTTCGCTGTAACGGTTAAAAATTAGCTTCACAGCACCGGATACTTGCCGGGATTCCACCGAGTTGGTCGCGATGCTGGTCAGGACCCGCCCCTTCTGATTGCGCAGCAACGTAGTGTTTGAAAGCAACGGCGCCAGCGTGTATTCCCCGGCCGAAAAACGTTGCACCCCGACGTTAAAATCAAAAGGAATATTGACTCGGATGACGCGAGATTCCGATTGCGCCTGGCCGACTCCGGAGGCCAGTAGCACCAACCAAACTAACATCGCTTGCTGCAAAATATAGCCCTGCTTTTTCATAACGATTCTCCTCGCGCGGCGAGCCAGCGGCCACGCCGGTCGCCTGTTAAATTGCGAAAAAAGTTGGACACTTTAGATTCGTTCGCCGAAGCGATCGACTCCGCCGGTTTTACGCGGCTGTGCCCGCCAATTTGGAGGTTGAAGACCATTTTGCGATTGCCGTGACGGGTTGAATCCTTGAGTGGACGTTTTCGTGACGAGCTTCACTGCTTCGAACGAGTGTTTCAGCGCATGGGAGGCAGGATCGGCGGAAGGCTGAAGAACTTTAGCGGATCATTCCGATTTAAGACATATTTAACCAAACTGCGATTACTCAGCTGCGATTTTCGCAAAGGCTCACCTGCAGACAGACCCTCGGCTGTCTGCCGAGAGCGGCTCGGCCAGCTTTTGGATGCACTCCCACACTTACTCGAGCACCCGGTCTTCGCGCCGCCATTGCGCCCATTTTGACGCGGCCTGCACGAAGGCGCTCACCACGGGATGCGGCGCGCTTTCGCTGGAAGATAGTTGCGGCTGGAAGAGCGTGGCAATAAAAAAGCGATGAGCGGGGGATTCGATGGCGCGGACTTCTCCCTGCGCGCCACGCGCCACCACCGGAAAGCCGGCTTCCATAGCGCACCATTCGTACTCAGGATTGACCTCGAAATTGCAGAAAAATTCTTCGCTCACTACTTCCTTGTCCTTGCCATAAAAAGACTGCAAGTACGAGCCAGGGCGCAGGCGAATCTCAGGAACCACGCCCGATAACTTCGGAGCATCCCCCGCTCGCCCGCCCACCGCGCAAGCCACCGGATAAATGACGATGTTCTGCGAGCCGGAATTATTTTCCGCGCTATCGGCGTCCGCAATGCCGAGCACGTTGCGCGCGAACTCGATCAAGGCGCATTGAAATCCTCCGCACGTGCCCAGAAAGGGCCAGTCGCAGCGGCGCGCAAACTCAATGCCCTTGAGCATGCCGTCAAAGCTTTTATAGGGGCTGCCGGGCGCGGCCCAGAGGGCATCGAATGTTTCGAGAATTTTATCCCCGCCCTCGGACACCGAGGAGGTGGGGATCCACTCCGACTCCACTTCCAGGTCTAAGTTTCGGGCGGAATGCCGCAACGAATCGGAGGTTGCGTGGTGGGAACGGAACTCGGCATTGAAGTCGCCCAGAATTCCGATGCGAATGCCATGACTCACGTCAGCATTGTACTAGAGTATAAAAGCCAGCCCTGAGCAGGTCTCGGACTTCGGGTTCGGACTTATCCCAGAACAATCTCTAGTGCCGAGCCATATTGCAGCTGAAGTCCGAGGCCCGATGCCCGATGCCCCGGTTCACTCCACATTCCAGCCGGAAACCCCCACGACGGGCTGCGCCCCGTTCAATTCGCGAGTTCGGTAGGTCGCGCTCACTTCGCGCGTCTCGCCGGGCAGCAGCGAGATGTAGTTATCCTGCCAGATCACCGGAAGAATCTCATCGTCGCTGCCTTGACGCTTGACCTGCAGGCGAATAAAGAACGCCAGACTCCGGCTAGGATTCTCCAGGGAAACATGCGTGACGGATTCCTCGCCCCGCACTTCGGTGTGTTCCCTAACTTTAAGCGTTACCTTGGGCAATTGCGCCAGAGCTGTGTAGTCGGCAAACGAACGGGTAGGCGTCGTAAACCAACTGGATTTCGCCCAGTTCAGCGTTTCCGGCTTGGTTGAGAGCCAGTAAAAATTTGAGCCCACGAGTTTGCCGGCGGAATCCCACAACCGCAAGGCGACGAAATATACCGGGCTCAGGCCTTGCAGCTCCGGCAGAGTGAAGATCTTGGCTGTGCTGTCGGCGGGTGCGTCGACAGAATCCTCGTGGGAGAATTTCTCGCTCATATCCAAGTCGTAAATCTTTGTGCTCAACTTCAGCCCTTGAGCGTCCTCATACTGGCTGCTGACCAGCCAGATGGAACGATCATCGTAGCCATACAGCGGATGCAGCCGCTCCATGGCGCGCTTGGCGCCGAAGTAGCCCCCACCCGGGCGCAGGTAATAATCGTACAAATGCCAGATCATCGACGGCCACGCATTGTTCAGCATCCACTGGATCACGCCCGTCGACTCATACTTATTGCGGCTGTAGGCTTCGTACATGACGCGCACGCCCTCGTACGTCTGCAGTTGAGACTTCAGAGCGAACTCCTCTACGCTGTTGGATTTTCCATATCGGCGCGCAAGGGCGTCGCTGAAGATGTGAATGTCTTTGAAGTTTCCCCCGCCGGCATGGAAATTCCACACCTCGTCGATGGGCCAGAGGTGTTCTTTCCCCACCATGGCGCGAATGCTCTCGAGCGGGGGAACCGCCGCCCCCATGCTGGTTTCCGTGTTGAAGCCGTAGGCCCCGCCACAGCCCCCAGGATTGCACTCTTTGCGATGTGGCGGGCCTCGCGGCGTGTCCTCCTCCCAATAGCTCGGAGCGACGTATTCGTAGGGCCCAGTCATCTTGACTCCGCTGTCTCCACTCACCGGAGTCGCTTTACCGGTCGCTGAAGAAACTATGGGGTTCGGCCAAAGCAGCCGCTTCTCGACCTCAAGATACATTTCCTCCACCTTCGGCGGAGGATGATGATCGCTGCCATTCAGCCACATCACCAGGCTAGGATGGCTGCGCAGGCGATAAATCTGATCCCGCAGAGATTCCTGCGCGATCGTGAAATCCTCGGGCTTCCAGTGCCGCCATTGCTCCCAGAAATCGCAGCAGCACCAGCCCGCCATCACCAGGATTCCCTCGCGGTCCGCCAAGTCGAAAAACTCCTCAGGCTCGAGTTTGCCCTCCAGTCGAATCGTGTTCAACCCCAGATCGCGGACATAGCGGAACTCATCGCGCAAGCGCTGCGAGTTTTCGCGAAGCATCATGTCGGGCGACCAGCCGCCGCCACGGATCAGGATATTCTTGCCGTTAACATGAAATTCGCGCCGCCCGGTTGCATTGATCTCCGAAGTGATCTCGCGAATGCCGAACTGGGTCCGTGATTCGTCGCTCACGACTCCGGTGACTTCAAATTTCATTGTCAGCGAATACAGATGCGGCTCGCCCATTTGCGCCGGCCACCAAAGCCGCGGATGGGCGATTACAAGTTGCGGGAATTGTTGGGAGGTGAAGGTCACATCTTTTATTTCGTGCGCGCCGAGTTCCACTTCCTGCTCGAAAGCCACGCCTTCGATCTCGCCTCTCAGTTTTCCTTTCACCGCTTGATCGCTGTCATTTTTTGCCTGCGCCGTCACCGTAAGCTGCGCAGAATCATTCGCCGGAGAGTTAAGTTTCGAAACAACGCTGGGATATCGCAACGCCACCCGCCCGCTCGCCGTGAGGTAGACCTCGCGCCACAGTCCCATATTTTTATCCGGCGGAGCCGGGTTCCAGTCGACGAACGTAACCGCCAGATCTTTTTCTGTCGGCGCAAAGACTTGCACCGCGAGCACATTCTCTCCACCGGCCTTAACAGCTGCGGTCACGTTGAATTCGTAAGTGCGCCATGCTCCCGCCACATCGTTATCGTTGGCGATCTGTTTCCCGTTAAGCCACACGTTGGCGCGGTAATTGATCCCTTCGAAATTCAGCCATATGATTTTTCCAGCATAATACGCGGGCGCCGCGAACTGCCGGCGATACCACCATGACACCGCATACGGACTGTCGCGCGCCATGCGAATGTTAGAAAAATTTGCCCCGACCGGGTAGGACACACCCGGAAGCTGTCGCAGGTTCATCGCAAAGACAGGGTCGGGCAGGGTCTTATCTCTTACCAGCGCTGCCACCACGGTCGTGGGAACCGTGGCTTCATGCCAACCCTGCGGAGCGAAGCTTGGGGTCGAGATGACGTCGCCCTTGGCGGCTACGTTCGCCGAAGATTGCAGATTCCAATGATCCCGAAGAGCGAGTCGCTCCGCGTTCTCATTCGCGGCGCTCGGGCTGGCGGGTGCCGAACCCTGGGCCGACGCGGTTAGGCGTGCGCCGAGGCCGAGGATGATCGCCAGGGCTACTGGAAGAAGTAAGATTGAGCGCTTCATCTTGCTCCGTTCGCGATCTCGAGCACCAGCCGTCGAGAACTGAATGCCAACAGGTTTTTGGTGGATGCTAGCCAACCCCCCCAAACGCTTAAGAGGAATAGCATGTTTATTGATACGTTTCAATCGACGCTTTTTATGGATTTTCTACCAGTCAGCCGAGGCTGGCTGCCGCGCCGTTCGCAAATTACCATCGTCCCCGAAATTACGATCGCAATCGTTGGTTTATAATGAAGAATTCCGCTTATCGCTCCTGGAGTGACAATTCCCATGATTCGTTTTCTGCAGACCGAAGGACCTTTCAAGAAGATTGTGCTTAGCGGCTTGCTCTTGCTGATTTGCGCGGCCATGGTCATTGCCTTTATCCCCGGTGATCTGGGCGCGGGACTAACGGGCACCCCCGGTAAGGGCGTGGTCGCCAAAGTGAGCGGCGAGGACATCACCGCCGAGCAGGTGCGCGAGCAGGCGCGGCAAATGCTGCAGCAGCAGGGCGCAAACCTGGGTCCCAATGCCGCCGCGCTGCTGCCATTCTTCACGGGCCGCGCGGCCGATCAACTGATCGACCGGCAAGCCGAACTGAGTGAAGCCCAACATTTGGGCCTGAAGGCCACGCCGCAGGAAGTGAAGGACGAACTCCAGCACGGCCGCTACTCCGCCTATTTTTTCCCCGGCGGAAACTTCGTCGGCGAGGCCGAATACGAAAGCATGCTGCAGCGCGCCAACCTTACTCCTGCGATTTTCGAAGACAGCGTCGCCAAGCAAATCCTGATCAGCAAGTTGCAGGCTCTAATCACCGGCGGAGCCTCGGTGAGCGATACCGCCATCCGCAAAGAATTCGAAAAGCAAAATACCAAGGTGAAGTTCGAGTACGCCGTCCTCAAGCAAGACGACATAAAAAAAAGTTTGCACCCCACTACCGAAGAGCTCAAGGCTTTCTACGACAGCCATCAGAAAAACTTCACCAACTCGATTCCTGAAAAGCGCAAAATCAAGTACGCCGCCATCGACACCGGAAAAATTCAAGACAAAGTCCAGGTCAGCCAGGACGATCTGCAGGCTTACTACAATCAGCACCGCGATCAGTACCGCGTGGCCGAGCAGGTCAAAGTCAGTCACATTCTGATTAAAACGCCGCTTCCGGGGTCCGACGGCAAGGTCGACGAAAAAGGCGTGACCGAAGCCCAGCATCGCGCCGAAGATTTGCTTAAGCAGTTGAAGAGCGGCGCCAACTTCGAAGACTTAGCCAAGAAAAATTCGGAAGACCCGGGCAGCGCCAAGCAAGGCGGATCGCTGGGCTGGATCGGCAAAGGCCGCACTGTCCCCGAGTTTGAAAAGGCCGCTTTTTCGTTGCCCAAAGGCCAGATCAGCGACCTGGTGAAGAGCAGCTACGGCTTCCACATCATTCGCGTCGACGATAAGCAGGACGCGCATATGAAGACGCTCGATGAAGTCAAAGCCGAAATCGAGCCTCTTCTGAAGCAACAAAAAGCGCAGCAATTGGCGCAGAAGCAAGCCGAAGACTTGCTGCAAGCCGCCAAGGCGCAGGGACTGGACGCCGCCGCCGCGGCCAAGGGGCTGCCGGTGGTCACTTCAGACTTCTTTGGCCGCAAAGATCTTGTCCCCGGTTTAGGCCCAGCGCCTCAGTTGATGGATGCCGTGTTCACCGCGTCTGAGAAGTCCCCTCCAGAACTGGCTTCCACGTCGCAAGGCGTCGCGGTATTTCAACTGCTCGCGGTGAAGCCACAGTCCACGCCCACCTTCGAAGAAATTCGCGGCAAGGTGGAGCAGGAATTTTTGAACGAACGCTCCAACATTCTTCTGACTCAGAAAACTCAAGAACTTTCCGACCGCGCCAAGACCGAGCATGATCTGAAGAAGGCGGCCAAAGAGTTGAGCGCAGAAATAAAAACCAGCGACTTTGTCCTGCCCGATGGCCAGGTTCCCGATATCGGCTCCATGACCGGCGCGGCCTCCGTAGCCTTCAGCCTGAAGCCCGGAGACATCAGCGGTCCCATCAACAGCGGCAGTGACGGCGCAGTCCTCCAAATGCTGGAGGTGCAGGCGCCCTCCGACACCGATTTCGCCGCCAGGCGCGACCAGATTCGCGATGCGCTTCTGCAAGGCAAGGAGCAAGAGTTGTTCGAATTGTTCGTCACCAACCTGCGCGATCAGATGCAGAAAGCCGGCAAAATTAAAATTAACCAGGACGAACTGAAGACTCTGACCCGCGCGGGTAGCGAACCGGGAATATAGGGTAGAGTCTAGTTTTATGCCCTTCCCCCGCGCTGCAGGCGTTTTGTTACATCCCACGTCGTTACCCTCGCGCGGCGGCATCGGCGACTTCGGTCCCGCCGCTTACCAGTTCGTGGACTCGCTGGCCGCGGCTCGCCAGGCGCTCTGGCAGGTTCTGCCCCTAGGCCCGCTGGGCCACGGCAATTCGCCCTACTCCTCCACCTCGGCCTTTGCTGGCAATCCTCTGCTCATCAGTCTGGAGCGTCTCTCCCAGCACGGATGGATCGATCCCGGCAGGCTTTCCGCTCTCGCCTCCGATCACGGTGCGGTTGAGTACAACCAAGTCTTCGCCAAAAAATTGCCGCTGCTGTTCGAAGCCGGGCGCAATTTTATTGCCAAGGCATCGCCCGCCGCGCGCACGCGCTTCACTCGCTTTTGCTCGGAGAATGCCTGGTGGCTCGACGACTTCGTTCTCTTCGACGCGCTGCGCTCCCAGCAAAAATTGGCAGGGTGGAAAGAGTGGCCGGCCGCACTCGCCTGCCGTAAAACCGCAGCCCTGGAGAAAGCCCGCAAAGATCTAGCGGTCGATTTACAAATTCGCAGCGCCTTGCAGTTCGCCTTCTATGAGCAGTGGCAGGCCCTTCGCCGCTATTGCGCGCAACGCTCCATCCGTATCGTGGGCGACGTGGCCATCTTCGTGAACTACGATAGCGCCGATGTCTGGATGCACCGCGATCTTTTCCGCCTCAACGACGAGCTCGAGCCCGAGGTAGTCTCCGGCGTGCCTCCCGACTTTTTCAGCAAGACCGGCCAGCGCTGGGGCAATCCGCTCTATCGCTGGGACGTGATGAAAGCTCAAGGCTACGACTGGTGGGTACGTCGCTTGCGCTGGGCTACGTGGAACTGCGACTACATCCGCCTCGATCACTTTCGCGGCTTCGATCAGTGTTGGGAGATTCCCGCCAGCGATCCCACAGCGATGAACGGCCGCTGGGTGGATGGTCCGCGCGACGACTTATTTCACAAGCTTCGCGAGGCCCTCGGCGGCTTGCCCTTCTTCGCCGAGGATCTGGGCTACATCACTCCGGAGGTCCACGCTCTGCGCGAGCGCTTGCAGATTCCGGGCATCGCCGTGCTGCAATTCGGTCTTAGCGATGAGGGCGCTCACATCTATTTGCCGCATCGCGCCGCTGGCAAGGTGATCTACACAGGAACCCATGACAACGAAACCACCGTCGGCTGGTTTCACTCCGGAGCCACCGAGCAGGAATGCCGCAACGCCGAGTGCTATTTCGGCCGCTGCGAAGACGGCATGAACTGGGCTTTCATCCGCGCCGCGCAAACCTCGGCCGCAGACTTCGCCATCACCCCGCTGCAGGATGTTCTCGGCCTCGGCAACGAAGCTCGCATGAACACTCCCAGCCAGCACGAGGGCAACTGGCAATGGCGCGTCGCCCCGGGCGATTTCACTTCCGCGCTCGCCGCCAAACTCGCGCAGCTCGCCGAAGTCACCGATCGACTTCCTCAACCCGTAGCCGTTCCGCCGGAAGAAGAGTTCGCCGCTTGACTCGCTTTTCGAAGCAGATAATTATTGCGGGTATTGGGATCGTCGTGCTGCCAGTAACGCACCAGTTGCAAGCCAGCATCCTCCGCCATAGCGATAAACTCTTGCGCGGTTGCATAGAAAGAGATTGCAGCCCCGTCCCGTATGACAGGTTCCTTTCCGGTGAGGCTCCAATACGCCATTCTGCGAAGCATTCCGAACCACGTCCTGAAGCCGTAGGTCTGGTAGAGATAAGAGAGCGCTTCGCGCCGCGTATTCAATCTTGGGTCCGGTGCGGGGTTTTGAACGAACGGAATTTCTCCCACCAAAATGCGCGCTCCGGGCTTTGCGATTCTATAAATCTCGCGCAGGCTGGCTCGAATCTTCTCTCGAGGAACCACCAACAACACGTTGTTGCAAACCACCACGGATGCGCTTTTTTCGGCGATGGGCAGATCGTCTGTGAACCCTTGTTTTACGTGCAGGCCAGTCGGACGCAGTAACTCAACCTCTTCCTCGGTGGCCAGCAATCCCACGGCGCTCTTCACTCCCAGGCGCCCAGCCATCGCTAACAGCGTCCCATCTCCGCAGCCGATGTCGACGAGGTCATCTTCCCTTTGTAAGCCAACCGCTTCAACGATGCGCTCGTGAATCCGCCGCGTGATTTCCTGCTTATTGCGCCCACGCAAGGCTAAATCCTGCAGATTCCTGACGCGCTTCGCAGTCTCCCGGCAGTATTCCACGTAGTCGTCGGAGTACGTGATGTTCGAGCGTGCCCTCATGCGTGCGATTCTAACCGAGCCGGCCGCAGGGGCTTGGGGAAAATGAACAAAGCTCGAATGCGTGTGTGGCTCAATTTTGATTTCACGGGATGGCGTCATCCTTAGCGCACCCGCTTTTCAGGCGAAGCAAAGGATCTCCTTCGCCACGTGCCTTCGTCCACATGGGAGATCCCTCACCGGGGGCTGAACTGCTCCGGGTTTCGGTACGACGCTCATCAAAAAGAGACGGCAGCATCGGACAGAGCCATTACTCGCCCTCTCGCGGCTTCCCGTCTACGCTGGGATCGTGTATAGAAGTTAGGGAGACATTTCTGGTGAGCGAAGCCATCGTTCAAGCTCGGGCCATTGAAAAGTCCTATCCCCAGCCGGATGGAAGCCGCATTCAAGTAGTTGGCCTCACCGACTTCAGCATCGAGCCCGGAAAAATTGTAGCGCTGCTCGGCGCCTCGGGCTGCGGCAAGTCGACTTTGCTGCGTATTCTTAGCGGACTTTCGCAACCCTCGTCGGGAGCGATTTTCTGGCACGGCAAGCCCCTGGGTGCGGAGTCGCCGAACGTCGCCATCGTATTCCAGAGCTTCGCCCTATTCCCCTGGCTCACGGTTCTGGAAAACGTTGAGGCGCCGCTCGAAGCGCGCGGCGTGCCCGCCGTGGAGCGCCGCAAACGCGCTCTGCGCACGCTCGACACGGTCGGCCTCGATGGCTTCGAGACCGCTTATCCCAAAGAACTTTCCGGTGGCATGAAGCAGCGCGTCGGCTTTGCCCGGGCCTTGGTGGTCGAGCCCGAAGTGCTCTTCATGGACGAACCTTTTTCCGCTCTCGACGTGCTCACCGCGGAAAATCTGCGCGGTGAACTGCTCGAGCTGTGGCTCAACAAAAAAATGCCCACCAGCGCGATCTTCATTGTGACCCATAACATTGAGGAGGCGGTAATCCTCGCCGACCGCATCGTGGTGCTGGGCAGAAATCCGGCGCGCATCCGCGCCGATTTCAACGTCCGCCTGCCCCAGCCTCGCGATCGCAAGTCCCCGCGCTTTGTGGAACTCGTCGATTACATCTACAAAGTGATGACCGAACCCGATGTCGAGCACGCCCTGCCCGATCCCGAAAGCACGGGAGAAATTGTTGTGCCTCCGGGAGGGCCGAAAAGTAAGGGTCCGGTGCGCACCAGTAAATATCAGATTCTCCCCCACGCCCGCGTTGGCGGAATCGCCGGTCTCGTCGAACTACTGCACGATCGCGCCGGGCGCGAAGATCTTTTCCGCCTAAGCGAAGACCTGGTGATGAACGTCGAGGATCTGCTGCCCATCCTCGAGGCCTGCCAGTTGCTCGGTTTCGGCTGGTTGAAAGAGGGCGATGTGCAACTCTCGCAAGCCGGAGCCCAGTTTGCCGAGGCCGACATTCAAGCTCGCAAGATTCTCTTCCGGCAAGCAGCGCTTGAACATGTGACCATCCTGAAGCAGATCGACAGCATCCTCAAGCGCAAGTCCGATCACTCCATCCACGACGAATTTTTCCGCGATGTCTTGGATGAGCACTTCTCCGAAGACGAAGTGCAACGGCAATTCGACACCGCCATGAACTGGGGACGCTATGCCGAGATTTTCGATTACGACCGCGAAAGCGGCCGCCTTACCCTAACCGAGGCAGCGCAGCTCGAAGCTGTGCCAACCGAAGTTGCGCAGGCTGCGGCGCTCAAGCAAACTCCCGAGCCCGTGCGTGCGGATGGTAACGATCCAGCTTCCTCGTCGAAAGGGGATCCTGGCTCCGTTTGAAAATCTTCGACGATTGCCCTACTCCGGCGTCATCCCGAAGGCCCGCGCTTTTCCCAGCGGGACGAGGGATCTCGCGCGCGCACACCTCTGCCCTTTTCAAACCGTTCCTACTCGAAGGTGAGATAGCGCGCCCATGAAAAGAAGTCTCACCTGGCGCGGATTCTCCGCCTATCAACTCTGGTCGCAATTGCCGCGCCTCGAAACTTCGCACCTGCCCGATATCGTTATGTTCGGCGCGGGCATCGCACTCTTCTATAGCGTGATCACGGTGGGCCGCTCCTGGTTCGGCCCCTTCACTCCCACCGTCGAAATTTCGCGCCGTCTAAGCGCGCTTCCCGCCTACGCCGGATATTCGTTGTTGCGCATCACCATCGCCTACTTGCTGAGCCTCGTTTTCACTTTGGTTTATGGCTATGCCGCCGCCTACAACCCGCGCGCCGAGCGCTTTATGATCCCTCTGCTCGACGTGCTCCAATCGATCCCCGTCCTAAGTTTTCTTCCCGGAGTAATGCTGGCCATGGTGGCATTGTTCCCCGGGCGCCAACTCGGCGTAGAACTGGGTGCGATCCTCCTGATTTTTACCGGTCAAGTCTGGAACATGGCCTTCAGCTTCTACTCCTCACTGAAGAGCATTCCGAAAGATATGCGCGAAGCCGCGACCATCTACCGCTTCAGTTGGTGGCAGCGCTTCACGCAGATGGAATTGCCGTTCTCGGCCATCGGGCTGGTATGGAACTCCATGATGTCGGTCGCCGGAGGCTGGTTTGCGTTGATGGTCTGCGAAATGTTCGTCCTCGGATCGCGCGATTTTCGCTTGCCCGGCCTCGGCTCCTATCTCCAAACCGCAGCCAGCGCCGGCGATACCGCTTCGATCCTTTGGGGCATTGCCACCATGGTTGCGGTGATCGTATTGCTCGACCAATTTATCTGGCGTCCAGTCATCGCCTGGGCGGAAAAATTCAAAGTCGAGCAGATCGAGAGCACCGACACCCCGCGCTCCTGGGTGCTCAATCTGGTGCAGCACTCCGCCGGCTTGGCCAAGCTTCGCCAAAAAACCTTGCAGCCTCTAAGCGAGAATCTGCTTCTGTACTTTGCCAATAAACCTACGCAGGAAGCTCCCCAGCACGATGAGCCAGCCGCGTGGCGAGAATGGCTGCTTCGCATGGTGGCGGTGCTGGCGCTGCTGGGCATCGGCTACGCCGTGGTTCGCGTGGCACTCATCGTGAGCGGTCTCGGCAAAGCCGAATTGCGCGAAGCTGCTCTCGGCCTGGGAGCGACTTTCCTACGCGTGAATCTCGCGCTGCTAATCGGTGCCCTGTGGACCATTCCTGCCGGCGTCGCCATCGGCTTCAATCCCCGGCTGGCCCGCATCGCGCAACCGCTCGCGCAAATCGCAGCATCGGTCCCCGCAACGGCACTGTTGCCCGTGATCCTGCTGGTGCTGATTAGAATCGGTGGCGGACTCGGCCTCGCCTCCATCGTGGTCTTGCTACTGGGCACGCAATGGTACGTCTTATTCAATGTGATCGCCGGAGCCATGGCAATCCCAACGGACTTGAAAGAGTGCTGCTCGGTTTTCCAGATGCGAGGCCTCGAGCGTTGGAAGAAATTGATCCTCCCGGGAATCTTTCCTTACCTCGTAACCGGCCTTGTCACGGCCTCGGGAGGCGCGTGGAACGCCAGCATCGTAGCCGAGTATTTTCATTTCAAAGGCCACATCTACACGACCACTGGATTGGGCGCAACCATCCAGCAGGCCACCGACAGCGGCGATTTCCACCTCCTTCTAGCCGCCACCATGATGATGGCAGCCACCGTGGTCACCATCAACCGCCTGGTCTGGCGCAGGCTCTACGGCTTGGCCGAAACGCGTTTCCGCTTGGAAACGTAAACGCAGTGGCCCGTCATCGGTGGTCAGTGGTCTCTTCTCTCTGGCCACTGGTTCATGACTACCGGCCTTTCTAGTTACTTTCGAGTTTCCCGCAGCATCGCATTCATGAGCTTTTAACCTCTTCTTCACGCCCCTGCAAACTGCCTGCGCTATTTTCTCTAGCATGCCCTCCGACCAATTGCACGGAGACAGAGCGCGGGAACAACCGTGGCCGCACATCGCTGAAGTTCCAACGATAACGGCCTTGGCCGAGAGGTTCTTTCGCGTAGACAAAATGCGCGAGTTGCATCAGCGGCTGCAGCAATCTAGGAAGGGTCTGGGGCTTGAGAATCTGTTAGCCGCGATGCGTGTGGAACTGCGCGTCGATGCGGCGGACGCAACCAGAATTCCAGCGACCGGCGCGGTGGTAGTCGTTGCCAACCATCCCTTCGGCATGCTCGATGGAGCCGTACTGGCCGTTCTGTTGACGCGCGCCCGCCCGGACGTGAAGGTCATGGCGACCTTTCCATGGAGCGACGTCCCAGAAATCTCTGGCCACTGCATCGCAATCGATCCTGGGCCCGACAACCATGGCGATTCCAACTGCCCGGCAGCAAATCAGCGCGCGCTCGCCGAGGCACAAGGCTGGTTGCAAGCCGGAGGAATGCTGGCGCTGTTTCCTGCGGCCGAAGTTTCGCAGTGGCAATTTCCCCAGGCGGCAATCTCCGATCCGCAGTGGAGGCATATCGCCGTGCGCATGATTCGTCAAACCGGCGCTGCCGCGCTGCCAGTCTACTTCTGTGGCCGAAACAACATGAGCTTCCATCTTTTCGGCATGATTCACCCCCGCCTGCGCTCGGCGTTTCTGCTGCAAGAGTTCTTGAACCACGAAGGTCGCAGCGTGGAAGTGCGCGTGGGCAGCCAAATTTCCAGCGGTGGTATCGCCAGCATTGCTGACGATCAGGAAGCCACCGACTATTTACGCTGGCGAACTTACCTGCTGGCGCGCCGCCGCAGAGAAACTTCCCGGCCAGTGGCTTCGCGTTCGAAGCTCTCGGTGAACGCGCAGCAAACGCTCGCCTCCGCCGAGCCGCAGGAGTTGTTGGCAGCGGAATTGAGTCGGCTCGCGGAAGATCGCTGTCTCGCACAAAGCGGAGACCTCGCGGTCTACCTCGTCAAAGCCAACGAGACGCCTCGCCTTTTGCAGGAAGTGGGACGCTTGCGCGAAGTAACGTTTTGCGCCGTGCGCGAAGGCACTGGCAAATCCCGCGACCTCGACCGCTTCGACCGCTATTATTGGCATCTCCTTCTCTGGCATCGAAAGAAACAGGAGCTTGTCGGCGGCTATCGCGCCGGCAACACTTCCGAGATCCTCGCCGAACGCGGCGTGCGCGGCCTCTACACCAGCACGCTCTTCCGCTACGATGCACAGGTTTTCGAGAAGATTGGACCGGCCCTCGAATTGGGACGTTCCTTCGTAAGGCCGGAATACCAGCGCCAGTACGCGCCTCTACTCCTGTTGTGGAAGGGAATCGCGCGCTTGCTGGTCACGCATCCCCAGACTCCGATACTGTTTGGCGCAGTCAGTATCAGCAACGGCTACAACCAAGTTTCTCGCGAAATGATCTATCGCTTCTTCGAAGCTCGCATGCGCGAAGAAGAGGCCACCGGCTCGATCGAGCCGAATATGATCGAACCAGGAATGATCGCACCGCGCCGTCCTTTCCGTCCCGCATGGCTGCGCCCTTGGGATTGCCGCGCCATGAGCCACATTCTGCGCGATCTCGAAGAACTCTCCGAGCCTATCACCGATGTGGAAGGCGATGGCAAAGGCGTGCCGATCTTACTCCGGAAATACGCGAAAATTGGCGGCAAGCTCCTGGGCTTCAACGTTGACCGCAGATTTTCCAACGTGCTCGATGGCTTGGTGATGGTCGACCTTCGCCGAACCGAAGCCGCAGTCCTAGAACGGTTCATGGGGAAAGACGGAGCCGAAAAGTTCCTGCGCTACCACGGCTGGCAATCGTAACTTACCCAATGCCCTCTATCTTCGGGCTTTGACCCGCGTTGCCTCGCTCGTTAAAAGGCAGGATTTTCCGGCCTCTCCGAGAGCGGCTTCCAGTTTTACTCCCAGCTCTGCGAGTTGCCCCGCAGTCAGCAACTGTTGCAGCCGCTCGAAGAGTTGGCGTTCCTCCTTGCGAATGTGCGCAGAAAGCTTGCCGCCGAAAGCGACCATACGTTCCACCGACAGGCTCCGCGCCGCCGCCTCGGAAAAGCATCCGCGCAATTCGGCATGCTCGACTCGCAGCTCTTCCACTAGCGCAATCAACTCCCCGAAACCAAGGGCAACCGGAAAAATCGCAGACTCTTCGGCTGCAAAGTGAAAGTCGATTTCCCGCCGAAAAAGCTGATCGATTTCCGCCTGCCAGGCGTCGAGATTTTTTTCCGGGATCGGCTGCGCCCGATCGATTCGCACGCACAAAGCCAAAGACCGCTGGTGCTGGTGAGACAGCGGAATCAAGCTCTTATCGCGGAGCATAGTGGAAGATGTGTTGCGGAAGCGGCTTTCGCAATCAAGGCAAAACGCTAACCGGTTCCGAGGCTTCGGGGTTGGCAGCGCGCACCGTGAGCCAGTCCGTGCGAACCCGCTCCCACTCCTGAATCAGCATGCCATTCGCCTCGAAAAAGCTGCGGATGCGGAAGCGCTCCCACCCAGCGACCTCTTCCAGAATCGGCGCCAGCACCGCGAGCGCGCTGGTGCTCAGCACGGTGCGCTTGGCGATCTGCGAAACGTGGCGCGACTCCGAAACCGCAATCGTCAGGCCATCGCGCGCATTCACGTGCAGCATCACATGCACGTCGGAGCTGCCATCCCCGGTATAAATCACATGATCGGGTCCGGTCACGTGTTGGGTCAGCAACTGGTCGAGCACAAACACTTTGCCATAACCGGCGGTAGCCCGCACCAGCGTATCGATTTCGCCCGATGCCTTGTAGCGGAACTCCGTGCCAAAAATATGATCCTGAGGCACGACCCCCTCCAGCGCCGAATAAATCACCTCAACGGGCGCCGCCGACAGAACATAAAAATCGAACGAGTGTCCGTCAATGCCCGCCTCCAAAAGCTGGTAAAGGAGTTGAATGTTTTCCTTGAGCCGAATTCGCTTGCCGACCTCGTACAGATGTTCCTTCCGCACCTTGGATCTGAACTCGGGATCATGCAGCAGCAAATACGCGAGCTCCGCCCCCTGCTGCACCAAGTTGATCTTCGCCATGCCCTTGGCCTTGCGTTCGAACTCTTCCGTGGAAATGCCCACCAGCTCCGCCAGCACGTAGCCGGAATCATTGAAGGTGAGCGTCTGATCGAAGTCGCTTGCGAAAATGTAGTGCTTCAAAGGTTTCTCTGCCATGGCCATTCGATTGAACTCAGAGCTCTCAAGACCCATTGAAAGATTCGATTGAGATTATAGGCTGTTCCGGTGGATTCGCCGTTCACAAAAAGCAAAATAGTCTCACTGTGGGCCCACGATCTCACCGATCTCACCGCCTCCGCCTTTACTAAATTCGCCGGCGCGTCCAGAATAGAAGGTCGGTCTGCGTGTTTTCGCGTATGTTCTTTGCAACCTCGGAGACCGCGGCAAAGGCGCATCGCCTTCCGAAAGCTGACCAAAATACAGGAGCCCTCATGCTTGCATCTGGTGAACTGATCCGATCGATGAATTACGTGGAAGATATCACCACTACCCTCCGCCGCATCTGCATCTCCATTCCTGCCATGAACGTCGAGGAACGCAAGCGTCTGGCGGATAGCTTGCGCACCGCCGGTATCGCTCTGAATGACGCCATTAAAGATCTGGAGAAAGAAAAAGTGGTGGCTCAGTAGTGGCAACCGTGAACACTGTCGCGGTCATCGGCGCCGGAATCATGGGCCGCGGCATCGCGCACGCTGCAGCCATCGGCGGTTACCGCACGATTTTAGAAGACCTGCTGCCCATGGCGCTGCGCCGCGCCGAGAGCGAGATTCGTGCCCATCTGGATAAAGCCGTAGAGTTAGGAAAAGTTCAAGCCCCAGACGCCGATGCCGCCTTTCGCCGCCTCGAATACGCCGGTTCCGTCGAAGAAGCGGCGCGCGAAGCCGATCTCGTGATCGAAGCCGTTCCCGAGGAGATGGAGTCGAAAATCGAGATCTTCACCCTCCTCGATAAAATCTGCCGCCCCACCACCGTTCTCGCCTCGAACACTTCTTCTTTAAGCATTACCGAGATTGCCAGCGTCACTTATCGAGCCCGGAAGTGCGTGGGCATGCACTTCTTCAATCCCGTGCACAAAATGAAACTGCTCGAGGTCGTACGCGCGTTGGAAACCGACGACGATACTCTCGCTACGGCCGTCGAAGTCGGCCAGCGCATGGGCAAAGAAGTGGTTGTGATCAAAGAGTCTCCCGGCTTCATCACCAGCCGCATCAACGCCATGATCGGCAATGAAGCGTTCCACATGCTGCAAGAGGGCATCGCTTCAGCTTCCGACATCGACAAAGCGCTCAAGCTCGGCCTCAATCATCCCATGGGTCCTTTCGAACTTGTCGATCTGGTCGGCCTCGATACGCGGCTAAATATCCTCGAGTATCTCCACAAAACGCTGGGAGAAAAATATCGCCCCGCTCCGCTGCTTGTGCAATATGTAAAAGCGGGCCGCCTCGGACGCAAGTCCGGCCGCGGCGTCCATGAATATCCCGAAGCTGCCGCCGATGCGAAGCCCGCTAAACCGGCCCCCACCGATAAAAACGCGTCAGCGCTCTTGGCGGCAGTCAAGCGCTAGCGGCGTTCGTCATCGATCGCTCGGCGGCCAACGTTGAATCCTGCCAGAGAAGTCGGCCTTTCCGGCTCGACTCCTTGCTGGCAATCAGCACCTGAAAGCTTTCGCCCATTCCCGCGGGCGTGATCAGATGCTTGAGTTGCAGCGCAACCTTGGCCCGCTCTTGCGGTAAGCGGCATTCTTCGAAGGCGTCGGCAAACTGGTTGGCCTCGCCGATGCCCATCAGGAATTGCGATTGGGTGAGAAGCTTCTGCGTTTGCATGCCATTCCCTTCGGCAGTCGCAGCCAGCGCCGTGAAGTTCACATCAGCCGTAATGTCCTGCTCTCCGGGAGCTTCGTAAGGGTCGGCACCGATCGAATGCTGCCGTATCGCCTTGAGTGTCCCCCGATGCCGCCCCGCAAGTTGCTGTTCGCGCGTATATCCGTAGTCGATTGCGATCACAAATCCGCGCTGGACGCCTCCAGCGACGCGACCCATGAATCGCTGCGCCGCGAGAGGAACTTCAACACGTTCGCCCTCTTCGGGATGAATCGAGTATCGATCCAGAAATTCCAACTCCTCCGGCGCAGGTTGCGCCCAGGCTTCCACAAAACGCTCGTCATGAGTATCGACGCGCAAGGCGCCGTCGGGACTGAGAATCTCGACCGGCAGCGCGTCGAAGAATTCGTTGGCGAAGATAATGACAGGAGTGTCGCGAACCGAAGCTTTGTTCGAATCCTGCGAATGCACATCACGAAACTCAGTTTTTCCGCCTTCAAAATATCGTGCCAGCGTCACTTCCATTCGCCGCCGCAATGCAGCCGAACTCTCGATCAGAACGTAGCGCAGAGCGCGAAAGAAATCCGGAAACTTCTTTTCCGACCAGTCCAGCACATCTTGCGCAAACAGCCCGCGGCCGGCGCCGAGTTCCACCAATTCAATCTGGCCGGGGGAGCCCAGCACTCGCCACATCTCCTCGAACTGCCGCGCCAGCAGCCGTCCGAAGACGGCGTGCACGTCGCTCGAAGTGTAGAAATCCCCAGCCTTTCCGAACTGCAAAGCGTTGCGCGCGTAGTAGCCAAGCTCGAGATCGTAAAGGCAAAGTTCCATATAGCGCGAGAAAGCGATGGGTCCCCGCTCCCGAATTTCGCGCTCGATTTTCTGCCGTAGAAGCTTCACAATTCCTGCCGGCGTCGCTCGGCCCGGTCCTGCGGCGTGCGGATGAACATCTCCACGAAATAATCGTGCAGCGCGTCGTAAAGCTGCCGCTGGAATCCCCATTCAAACTGCGGATGGTCGAGATCGCGAGGATGAAGTTCAAGATAATAGGTATGCACTGGAATGGACGCATCCTTGAACTGAATCACAAGTTCCACGCCCTGGCCCTTACCACGCGCGGAAAAATTCAGCAGAGGATGTTCGTAGAGCCGAAGTTGGGTGAGAACTCGGTCCAGGCGGGAAGCGGCAGTTTCAGGCACAGAGGGATTGTAAAGCAGGCGCTGGATGCCCTCGCTGTAAAGCGATAAAACATCTCCGTACGGGATCCCTGTGCTACAACCAGAGGTGCGCTGTGACCGAAACCACCTACACCAACCTCCGCCAGAGCCTGGCCTCCGTTTTGGACCGCGTTGCCAACGACCGCGAAGGCGTAATCGTTGTCCGGAAGGGGCAAAGGCAAGTCGCCATGGTTCCAGGGGATGAATTGGCAGGGCTCATTGAGAGCGCGCACCGGTTGCGTTCTCCCAAGAATGCCCGCCGGCTGTTAACCGCGTCGCCCGAATCGCTAAACAAAGTGCGCCGGGAGCTGGGACTTGCCACGCAATCCTGACCGGGAAGCGATCTTTCATCCCGAGTTTCGTCGAGAGCTGCGCTACTGGATCGAGAACGACCGCAAGGTCGGCGTCCGAGCCTTTGATCTAATCGAGGACGTGTTGCGCGATCCCTTCGCTGGTGTCGGAAAACCGGAAGCGCTGAAGTATGTGCTGGCCGGTTGCTGGTCGCGCCGCATCACCCAGGAGCATCGTCGGGTACATCGAGTAAGCGATCGACGCGTCGATTGTTTGCAGGCGCGCTACCACCATGAGGAAATACCTTTGCCGCCGCCCGTCATTCGTAGCGCAGCGCCTCAATCGGATTCAGCCGCGCCGCCTTGATCGCCGGCAACATGCCGCTGATAATCCCCACGAAGCTCAGAATGGCCGTCGACCACAGCAGCGTAGCCGAGTCGATATAGAGATGAATATCGCCCTCGCTCGCATTCTCCTCAAACGCGCTCCACAAAGTGAGCGAGCCCACGCTCCACGAAACCAGATAAGCCAGCGCCACGCCAAGCAGTCCGCCCAGAGCCGTAATCACCAGCGCTTCCATAAGAAATTGAAACAAAATATGCCAGCGATGCGCCCCTAAAGCTTTCTCCACGCCAATTTCGCGCGTGCGCTGCGTCACCGAAACCAGCATGATGTTCATCAAGCCCACGCCGCCAATGCTCAGCGTAAGCAAGCCGATAAATCCCAGCAGGATTTTAATTCCGGTGCTGATCACCTGCAGATCGAGCAAATCCGCGAAGACGTCGAAAACAAAAATCGCACGCTGATCCTTGGGATCGAAGTTGTGATGAAAGGCCATCGCATCGCGCACCGCTTTCACCACCTTGGCGTGGTCGCCCTCATATTCCATCACCACCGCATTCAGGTAATAGGTCTTGGCCAGATCGCTCATCGCGCTGAATGGAATATAAACGTGCGCGTTAATATTGTCGTCGCCATTGATGACCTGATGCTTGAGCACCCCGATGACCTGATAAGAAACGCCATCCAGGCGAACGCTTTCTCCCAGCACATTCTGCCCAGAGAAGAGTTTCTTCCTCACGTCCGATCCAATCACCGCCACCCGCGTGTGCGTAAAATCGTCCGCTTCGCTGAAAAAGCTGCCTTCCTCTGTATCCATCTTCCGCATGCGCCCATACGACGCATACACGCCGCTCACACCATAGGTCGCGCTGCGCGTGCTATACGCCACCAGGGTCTGCTTGGCGACCTCCGGCGACACGTGCTTAAGCAGCGGAACTTCATTCCGAATGGAGTCGAGATCGTCGACGGTCAACTTAACTTCGGTGCCGGCCTTGGTTCCTCCGGCCTGCAGTTCGGTTCGCCCCGGAAAAATAAAGACCAGATTCGTCCCAAACGACCGGAACGCTGCCCACACCCCGCGCTCGAAGCCCGACCCGTAAGCCAGCAAGATGACCACGGTAGCGATTCCCCAAGCCATACCCAGCATGGTCAGCAGGCTGCGGCTGCGATTGTGCCCCAGCGCATTGAAAGCCTGCCGCCCCAGATCCGTAATCATAAGACTCCAAAAAACCGTACCCAGTGAGCCTCTGTGCCCCCCCGTTAAAGCTTTTGACCGAAGTTTCTCGTCACTCCTGCCGCAAAGCCTCCACCGGTTCCATCAAAGCAGCCTTGCGCGCTGGATAAAGCCCAGCGGAAATGCCAGCCAAAGCCAGCGACCCAATCGCCACCAGCGCCGACGCAGGAATGATTCGCGGCGTATCAAAGCCCTCAGGCGAAGGAAGCATAGCCAGCAGCGTGACCAAGCCCGTCACTAAAGCCAGTCCAATCGCGCCGCTGAAAACTGTAAGAAATGCGCCCTCCACAAAAAACTGCGTAAGAATATTTCGATGAGTCGCGCCCAGAGCTTTTCGCAATCCAATTTCCTTCGTGCGCTCGCTCACCGAGACCAGCATGATGTTAATGATCCCAATCGCCCCCAGCCCGAGCGTGACCACGCCCACCACGCCCAGAAACCAATCCATCGCCTCGAAGATTCTCGCCACCCGCTGCATATTCTCGATGGTGTCCCAGTCTTCGAAAGCGTCCTCCAGCTTGGGATCGAATCCGTGCCGCTCGGCGATGATCTGATGAATTTCGTTCTTAGCCTCGGCATGCAGGTCTTTGCGGATAGGCTGATAGTTGATGAACGAGATTGCATCTTCCGAGTTCGCCTTGGTCAAGCGAAACAGATTCCGCATCGTATCGATGGGGATGAAAATCCGCGAGTTGGTCCCGTTGTTGCCGTCGCGCCCAACTTTTTCCACCACGCCAATCACGTCGAAGCTGATGCCGTTCAAGAGAATCGTCGAGCCCACCGCGGGCCGTCCGGGGAACATATTCTTGAGCAGTTCCCATCCCACAATCGCCACCCGCCGCCGCTCCGCATTATCCTTCTCGTTGAACCAGCGCCCCGGATTGATCGGTACGTTGCGAATCTGGTTGTAATCGGAAGCCACTCCGAAAACCTGTCCATTGGTCGAGCCGTAGTCGCTGACCGCGCGAATATCTTCGCGATTCAACACGGGAGAAACCGCCCCCACCAACTTAGCCTGCTGCCGCACCACCACGGCGTCGGCATAAGTAAAGTAATAAGTTTGCCCCGACTGCGTGCTCCCCGGCACCGCCGGAATGCGCCCGGGAAACATGAACATGATGTTCTGCCCTAAATTCGCCAGCTCTCGTTCCTGCCCGCTGCGAAAGCCTTCGCCCAGGCCCACCAGCAGCAGAAGCGAACCCACGCCCCAGGCAATTCCAAACATGGTGAGAAATGAGCGCAGCTTATGCGCCCACAAAGTGGCGAGCGACTGCCGCACGATGTCGACCAGTATTCGCATGCTTTCACCGTCCCCACGCATCCGGGCGATGCGTGGGGACAACGTTCAGGCGAGGGGTCTCAATCCCGCCCAACGATCTGATGGTTAATACGCAGCCGGACGATGCGAAGTTCCCTGCTGCTGCTAGATTCTTACCTGCCCATGGTGCCAGCACAGTTCGTATCGGGGCACGCATTGCATGCGTGCCGTAAGCTTCGCCTTATCGGCGCGCCTTTAGGCGCTGCTTCGCCGAGGAGCTTCACCACGGGCTGTCAGTTTAGACCAAGGCGGGAAGAAAAAGTGAGCTCCGGCGGGAGAGAAATTGCAGCCTCGAGACTAAGAGGGTAAGCGTCTTATCAGAATTCGAAGTATCCCCCAGATGGCTGGGCTCGAGACGCTCCCTCGGTCCCGGTCGCCGGAAGCAGGCTCAATACGCCGCTCAAGCTCTCCCACGCCGCCTGGTTCAGCGCCGGGTCGGAACCCACGAGATCGCGAATCATATCCCACGCCGCCATATTCAAAGCTCCCTCCGGCGGTGGCCCCATGGCAAGCGAAACCGAACACTGCGGACAGAACGAAATGCGATGCGCACCCGACTTCTGCCGCGGCTTGATCCCAACAGTCTGCGCAAACATATACAGCGCCACCGATTTGCTCCCGGCCTCGATTTCACGATTACAGCGCAAGCAATGCATGATTTCCAATGGATGCTCCAGGTTCCGGAATCGGGCCCTCGATCGAAGCCTAAATTCTGGCTTCCCGTGCGGCACAAGCACAAGTACGCAGAAGGATTCCCGCGAAGTGCGTTGATGCTGATAGGGTGGAAAGGGCGCGACGCGGCTCAGAGCGCAGCCCCGAAGGAGCCGCCTGGGGAACGACCGGCACGGCTGTGCCGGGACCGACCCCAGAAAGCTGAGCCTGTCCCGAAGGGACGGCATGATTTCCCACCACAGCCGCTCAAGCTTGGCAAACTCAGCCAGATCTTGAACCACATGAACCACAATGGGTTCTAGGCAGAGGCCAGTCTTATCAGGCAAGCTGTTCGGATGAGCAGGAAATCTCCGGCAGGAGACCCGCGATCCCAAGCCGCAAGTTACTCGGAAACCGGGTCTTTCATTCCCCTATCTCACCTCCGCAGACTGCGCGATTGCGAACAGGTCGCCGCAGTGTGCTATCGCACGCGCAGGGGCGAGATCGAGTTTCTGCTGGTGAGAACCCGCGACCGCGGACGCTGGACTTTTCCGAAAGGCAGCGCCGAACCGGGACTAACCCACGCTCAGGCTGCCGCTCTTGAAGCCTTCGAAGAAGCGGGCGTTCATGGCCGCATCGAAGAAGTCGCCTTTGCGCGATACTTCCGCAAGCGCCTCCGCGACTCCCTCCCAAGCAGCGCTAAAAAAAAGTTCGCCGTGCACGCTCACCTTTGCGAAGTCCTGAGGCTAAGCCCTCCAAAAGAGCGCAACCGAAGTCGCAGCTGGTTCTCGGTAGAGGACGCGCGCCGTCACCTCCGCGAAGGCCGCGAAACTGAAGATGGCGCCGAGTTCGCCCGCGTGGTCGACCAAGCCGCCGCTCGCATCCTGCAATCACGCACAACATCAATCATCAGCGATGCCCGCTCGCATGAACGCCGCCTGCAAAGCACACTGTATCGTGGTGCATCGCCGAAAGACCCGCTGCAAAACGTGCGCTTCGAGGCTGTTCACGAAGCTGGCGTCGCGCCCTACGTAGCGAGATTGATCGGTCGCCCGAGTCCCGACTCGCCGCAATCGATCATAGCGGCTCCGCGCCGCAAGCTCTTAGAATGCGAGATCCTGCCCTTCCGCGCACGCTGGAAGAAAATCAAAGCCCTGGGAACGGGAGCAAAGAGGTGAGGTGAACTACAAGCAAACTGATTTTGGGTAGCGCGGCGCTGTGGTAAACCGAAATCGCAGCCCTATTCCTTGTTCTTAGGCCGCTCAAAAGCCTTGGCCAGATACCTCCGCGCCTCTTCGAGCGCCCCAAAAGTGTCGTCATTGGTCTGAATCGCCTGCCGGTATTCGTTGATGGCGCGCTCGCGTTGCCCGGTGATATCGAAAATCTTTCCCAGCTGAATGTGGCTCCAGACCTCAGTCCAGCGCGGCTCGCCGTTGCCGTTAATCGCCGAGCGATAGGAGTTCGCCGACGACTGATAATTCCTCTGCAGAAAGAAAATTTCCGCGATGCGGTAATGCGCGAGCGAGCTGTTCTTATTCTGATCGAGCGCCTTGTTGAACTCGGCGAGCGCGCCCGCGAGATCGCCCTGCTGCTGCAAAGCCTGGCCGCGCAGAATCGACGAGCGCAGCTTCACCTCCGAGGAATTCGTCAGCACTCGATGATCCGGATCCACCGCAATCCGCCGCGGCCGCCCGAACGTCTCCACCGTAAAAGGCGAATTCGTCCCCACCACTTCTATCTTCTTGTCTTCCGTTTTTCCATCGGTATCGATGCGCAAGTCCACCGGCATCCGGAACAAATCGAGATCCTGAGAAATTTCTCCGGTCACGCGAAAGCCCTTATTACTGCCCAGCCGGTAAGTCGTGTACTTCACCTTGAATTCCGGAGCCCCCGTAGAATCCAGCCACTGCGAGAAAAACCAGGTCAGCTGCTCGCCGTAATTCTTCTCCGCGATGGCGCGAAAATCGTCCATCGTGGCCGATTTCCCGGCATAGGTCTCGGCGAACTCCCGCATCGTCTTCAAGTATTTATCCTCGCCCAGAACCCAGCGCAGCATGTGCAGAATCATCGCGCCCTTGTCGGTGACCAGCGACTGAAACTCCGTCGAGAACGGATCCAACTTGCTCGCGCTCGAGAGCGGCACCGTATCGTACGCCAACGCCCCCACCGACATATCCTTGATTGCTTCTTCCAGCCCAGCCGCCCCGGCGGCGTTCTCCACATACATCGCTTCGGAGTATCGCGAGAATCCATCCGTCAACCACCAATCGTCTTTCGACGCTGGACTCACCGAAACTCCCCACCACTGGTGCGCAATCGCATTGGCCAGCAACCGGTAATTCGTCTTCTCGGTGATCGACGGTCCCGCCAAACCAGCGATCTCCGGAGCCCAAGCGTAAGGCACCGTATCCCCCGGCAGCTCAATCACGCTCAACCTTTGGTTCAGCGGAGTTCCGTAGAGCGTAATGAAGTACGTGAACTCCTGCACCGCGGTCGTCGTGTATTGCGGAGCCAATCTCTCGTGGTCAGGCTTGAAGTAAACGTGCAGATCAAGACCGGCGTCGTCGCTTCTATATTCCTGAAAAATTCCGGCAACGATCGTGCCGGGAAAGCTCGGCTTGTTGTAAATGAACTTAAATGTCTTGGTCGGAAGCCCGTTGGTATTCGGTTTCGCCGAAGCCGGATTATCGACCACCGTCTGCTTGCCGCTCCCGATCACCAGCATGTGCGCCGGAACCGTAACGCTGATGTTCGCCGTAAAACGATTAAGGCCGTAACCACTCACCGGAAACCAGCGCCCCGAGTACAGCAGATAACTGGTGTCGTCGCCGATGTAAGCCAGCTTCAGTCCCGGTACCGGACTATCGTCCGCGCTCTCAAGGTTGCCTTCGTATTCAAAGGTAAGAGTTGAGGAGGCGCCCTTAGCCAGCCCCGCCGGCAGCGGCACGCGCACGGTCGAATCCTGCGTCACTCGCTCTGCCGAAAGCGGCTGGTTCTTCTCGTCGAGCACCCGCGTAACCCGCAAGCCATTGTGCAATTCGAAGATGGCCGTATTCAGATCCTGCAAGGCCGTGAATTTGACCTTAGCCGTGGCTGAAATCTGGTGGAGATGAGGCGTCAACTCCGCTTCGATCTGGTAATCGTCGACGTGCAGGCGGACCTTTTCGGCGCCCCAGGAAGGCATCGCGGCCAGCAGCAAAAGCAGAAGGGCAAGAGAACTCGGCAGGACGCCGTGGCCGCGCCGACGGTAAATCTGCATTAAGGAGAATCTCCCGGAAACGGGCTAACCATTCCCTATGATGAAGATTCTCACCTAAAAGATGCTGAGGCACAAGCGCATCGCGATGCTTCCGTGGGCAAGACTCGACTTACTTTTCCAGGGCGGTCATCCCGATGCTCGCGCTTTCAGCAGCGGGGCGAGGGATCTCGCGGCATCGCCACTGTCTTTGTCTACCACTGAGCTATCGCCATCCATTACTGGCGAGCGCTGGCATGAACTGCCTCCTGCGGGGGAACATGCGGAGTAAGCCTCCTCAGAAAAAACTCCTGAATGACATTCCCGACCGCGCCAAAGCCCGTGCCAATCGCTGCATTCTCGAAGGTCAACGCCGCTCCATTCCGATTCTCCGCCGGATAATAGAGATTCGAAATGCCACCTGCGGCCAGCCCTCCGATAATGCCCGAATAATTCGCCTGCCAGCGGCCGTTGTCGCCCTTGCAGATCACGGCATTGGCCACGGCATAGAAAAAACGCGAAGTCTTGCTCCCGCTGCCCTTCCAGAAGTAACGCGGATCCTGCTTCCACAGCGCAGGCAATATCGCTCCCCCGATAAAAGTCCCCGAGATGAAGTCGCCATATGCGGCGCCAAAACGCCTGCCATAGCCCGCTGCGCCCTGCCCATATCCGCTGAAGGCATTGTCGGATTGCTCGATCCCGGCGATGCCCCCGGTAATCAGCAGCGAAACCGGATTCGTGGTCGTCTTCCATGCCAACTGAAATTTAAGCCGCGGCGTGAGCGGGGCCGCGTGCGGAACGTAGCTCACATAATAATTCGGTATTACGCCGAGAAGCTTCTGCTGTTCCTCAACCTTCACCTGTTCTTCCGCCACCTGCTCGGAAGAAAGCCTCACTTCCACGTCAACATCGGCGCGGGCCACTGCCAGAGCGACCTCGGGGACCACATAATCCTCTCCCGCATGCACCACGCCCGACATCTCTTGATTGGCGAAGCCCACCGCCGCGAAAGCCAGGTGAAACGCTCCCGGCGACACACCCGCAAAAGCAAAGCGTCCGTTGTTGTCGGAAATAGCGACCGTTTTCGGGGCGCTTTTCTCGAAGCCCGACTGCGACAATGTGATTTTCACATTGCCCACCAGCGCCCCGGATTGATCCACCACCGTGCCGCTAATGCTGGCCGCTTGCGGCGCGGCTTCGGACTCGTTGCCTGCGCTTCCAGAGCTTGGGTTCTTAGACAGGACCTGGCCCTGCGCGGCGCCAGTGACGGCCAGAAGATTGCTGGGTACGCCGCTGATCGAAACCAACAGCAGGCCCGTCCAAAATAGTGAGCTCCACCGCGCGCCTCTTCTGTATGCCTCTCCCCAACCCGTCAAAACGAATCCTTCCATCCCAGCGTCTTGCGTCCGCAAAACCGGCCCCCGGGAATAGTTTTAGCCTATTCAAAGACCGCCTCTTTTACCAAGTTACCTTATGTCTGATGCGCGAAAGGTAATTCAGGCTATCTGGAGATCCTACGGTGGATTGCTGCGAAAAAAAATCCGCGAGACGGACCAAGATTTTTGTTATTCCGAGCGTAGGATTTTTCATTACTAAATTTTGCCCGGATCTTTGTCATTCCGAACGGGCGCCAGCCCGAAGGGAAACTGCTTGCCGCGGGTGACCCCAACTCCGGTTTTCAGCGCGACTCCCCTCACGACTTTCTTGCCATGGCCCAAATGATCCTGGCCGGGCGATCCGCCGGACGCCGAGATCCATCGCCGGCGGGCCCATCATTATCGCGACCCGGCGCGCGCAGTCGCTCCTTCACCCGGCCCAGTCCTTCCAGCATGCGCGCGCGCGCGCCCCCCTCCGGCAGAATCTCTCCCATCCGCGCCACGACATTTGCTGCCGTAAAGTCCCCCTGCACCAACTCCGGCACAACTTCCTCTCCCGCCATTAAATTCACCATGGCGAAGTGCGGAACCTTCACCCGCGGCTTTCCCAGCAGATAGGTAAGCCGCGAAACCCGGTAAACCATCACAAACGGCGTGCGCATCATCGCGGCTTCCACTGTAGCCGTCCCGCTGGCGATGATTCCCGCCCGCGAATGCCAAAGCGCCGGCGCAGACGTCGGAACCAGCCGGATACGCCGCTCACCCATGAAACTCTGAAGGAAGCCCAGATTCAGCGTAGGCGCGGCGGGCAGCAGAAATTCGTAAGCCTCGCCCAGTAGATCTGCAGCTTCGAGAATTGTCGGCAAATTCATCCCCACTTCCTTAACCCGGCTCCCCGGCATCAAAGTGATCCAAGGTTTAGCCGGATCAAGGCGAAACTGCGTGGCGTACTCTAGGCGAGAGATCACGGGCTCCGGCAGCCCCGCTAATGGATGGCCGACAAACGTAGCATCCACTCCCCTGTCGCGGTAGAACTTTTCTTCAAAAGGAAAAATCACCAACGCCTTGTCGACGTAGTCGCGCAGCAACCGCACCCTCCCTTGCCGCCAGGCCCAAAACTGCGGCGCAACGTAATAAACCACTGGAATGCCGCGCCTCTTCATCTGCCGCGCCACCCGCCAATTAAATGCCGGTGAATCGATCACGACGGCAAGATCCGGTCTGCGCTTATCGGCCTCGGCGATCAGACGCCGGTAGCGGCTATAGATCGTGGGCAGATGGCCGAGAATTTCGGTGATGCCTACCACCGCGAGATCCCTGGAGTCAACCACGGTATCGCATCCAGCCGCCCGCATCCGCTCCCCACCCACGCCAAAGAATTCAAGCGGAGATAATCCCGAGCTCTGAGAGGATGCAGACGATGCACAGGTGGAGACAGCCGCCTCGGCTATCGAGCGAGCGGTGCGAGCGCTAACCTCGGCAGCCCGCCGCAAAGCCTCGATAAGCTCCGCCCCATACATCTCCCCCGAAGCTTCGCCCGCCGATATCAGAATCCGCAAGAGAGCATTGTAAGGCCAGGACACGGCAGCTGAGCAGCCTTGAGAGGTAAGCTTCCGCCCGTGACGCCACCTTTTCCCCAGCCGGCTAGTCTAGGGCCCCAGCCGCTCTGGCATGGCGAAGAATGCCTTAATCATCCGCGCTGGCCGTGACCTCTGAATTCGAGGCCGCCTTTGCCCCGCCGATCTCCTGATCCTTATACTGCAGTTGGTAAAGCTTGAAGTAAATCCCGCGCTGCGCCAGCAGTTGCTGGTGCGTTCCCATCTCGCGCACCTGGCCCTTGTGCATCACGACGATCTTATCGGCGCGCTGCACCGTAGAAAGGCGGTGCGCGATGATCAGCGACGTTCGCCCCTCAACCATATGGCGCAATGCGTCGCGCACCCGGAATTCGGTTTCCGTATCCACGCTCGAGGTAGCTTCGTCGAGAATGAGAATCTTCGGCTCGTGCGCCAGCGCCCGCGCAAACGAAATGAGCTGCTTCTGCCCCGTCGAAAGCGTGGACCCGCGTTCGCGCACTTCTTCGTCGAAGCCCTTGGGCAGCGCGCGAATGAAGTCGGCGAGGTTCACGTCAGCCGCGGCCTTCTCCACATCGGCGTCTCGAATGCGTTGCGTGCCCAGCCGGATATTTCCGCCGATCGTCCCGCTGAACAGAAACGGATCTTGCAGCACCACGCCAAAGCGGCTGCGCAAGTCAGCCAGATCCATTTCTCTCACGTCAAGCCCGTCGATGCGCACCGCGCCCTTCTGCACGTCATAAAACCGCAGCAGCAACGAGATCAGCGTAGTCTTGCCTGCGCCAGTATGGCCGACGATCGCGACGGTTTCGCCCGGCTCGATGGCAAAGCTAACGTCGCGCAGCACCCAATCGGAAGTGGCCGCCCCATCGTTGTTCTCGTCGGAGTTCGGCGGCGCCTCGCGATAGGCGAACCAGACATGATCGAACTCGATGCGGCCCGCGCCCTGCGGACGTTTCGTCACCACCGGCGACAGCACTTCGACCGGGCTATCCAGCAGCTTGAAGATGCGTTCGCTCGCCGCCATCGCCGATTGCAGGATGTTGTATTTCTCGCTGAAGTCCATGATCGGCCGGAAGAAGCGCTGCGCGTACATGATGAACGCCACCAGCACGCCCAGCGACGCCACCGTAGGCACCAGCCGGAAAGACACCAGCGTTCTCCAGTTGAATTGCACGGCCACGCTGTTCACGGAAGTATGCCGCATCGCGTCGCCGCCGCCGAACCAGATCACGCACGCAATGGCGATGGCCGACAGTATCTCGACCACGGGGTAGTAGACCGAGTAGGCCATGATCGCGTCTTTATACGCTTCCATGTGATCGCGATTGATCTCGGAGAAGCGGGTGTAAGCCTTGCGCTCGCGATTGAAAAGTTGCAGCACCACCATCCCGCTGATGTGCTCCTGCAGATAGGAGTTGATGCGGGCGATGGCCAAGCGAATCCGCCGATAAGAGTCGCGCACCCGGTCCCGGAAAATCCGGGTTGCGATCACAATGAATGGCAGCACGGCAAAGGTAATCAGCGCCAGCTTCCAGTTCATGCACAGCATCACGCCCAGAATTCCGCCCAGCACAAACAGGTCTTCGAAAATCGAGACCACGCCGGAGGTGAACATTTCGTTCAACTGATCCACATCGGTGGTCACGCGCGTCACCAGGCGGCCGACCGGATTTTTATCGAAGAAGGCAACGTGCAGCAGCTGCAGGTGGCGAAAGATCTGCCGCCGTAGATCGAACATCACTTTCTGCCCCGTCCACTGCATGAAATAAGTCTGCAGAAAATCGAGGCCAAAGCCCAACCCCAACAGTCCCACATAAATCGCCGCGATCTGCGCGATCCCGGTGGTCGCGCGCGGACTCAGCCAACTCCATATCCCGGCTACGTTCCCCCGAGCGGGAGCGAGATAACGATCAATCGCAACTTTGGTGAGATAAGGCCCAAGAACGTCGGCGAAAGATTTCAGCAGAATCGAAAGCAGCGCGATCGTCACTTGCCAGCGATAAGGGCGCAGATATTTCAGCAGCCGCGCCATCAGCCGGCTGTCATAGGCTTTACCCAGTACTTCTTCTTCGTGAGCCATCCGGTTTCTGAGAATCGAGCCCTAGCGCGGGCTGCTAACAGGGTAACTCAAGATCCATGGCCGAGGCTGCCAGCGGAGGAACCAGCGGAGCTATTTCTTGCGTTCGTCGCGCTCGACCACGCCATCCTTGATATTTACGATGCGGTGGGCGTATTCGGCGATGTCGTGCTCGTGCGTTACCAGAACAATCGTATTTCCCTCGCCGTGCAGTCGATCGAACAAGGCCATAATTTCGTTTCCGGTGGCGGAGTCGAGGTTGCCGGTGGGTTCGTCGGCAAGAATGATGGAAGGTTTATTGACTAAAGCGCGAGCGACCGCGACTCTTTGCCGCTGGCCGCCGGAGAGTTCGTTGGGCTTGTGGGTCATGCGCGACTCCATGCCCACCGCGGTGAGCGCGCCTTTGGCGCGCTCGATGCGCTCGGCCGTCGGAACTCCAGCGTAGATCAAAGGTAGTTCCACGTTATGCAGGGCAGTGGCGCGGGCCAGCAGGTTGAAGGTTTGGAAGACGAATCCGATTTCTTTGTTGCGGATGCGCGCCAGTTCGTCGTCGTCGAGTTGGCTCACCAGTTGGCTGTTGAGCCAGTATTCGCCTTTGGTGGGGGTGTCGAGGCAGCCGATCAAGTTCATCAGCGTAGATTTGCCCGAACCGGAGGGTCCCATGATGGCTACGTACTCGCCGCGCTCGATGCGCAGGTTGACGCCGCGCAGGGCGTGGACTTGCTGCTCCGAACCCATGTCGTAGGTCTTCCAGAGATCGACGGCCGCGATCATGCAGGACTGCGGCGGGGCAGCGACTTCGGTGCGGGGCATGCTAAGCACTTCTGCGATAGCCATATTTTTCACCGGCTCTTTCTGTTGCGGTTGCGGTTGCTGCTCCGGGGCCACTGGCTTCTCCGCGATTGAATTCGACTCCGTGAGCTCCGTACTTGTGTGCGATCACCACTGGTGCCGTCCGCTGAAGCGGACTTTTCTTTTCTGCTTCCACCTTGCCGGCACTTCCGTGCCGGGCTTTCCTACGCCGCCCTTCGGGGCTGCACTCAGGGCAGGCTCTTCGGGGTGGGACTGCAGTTGGACGGTCAAATCCCGCAAACGTTATGTCGATGCCTGCTTACGTCTCGTCTTCCTTCTTCGGGACCGAGTTATCGATCTTCACGCTGCTGCCGGAGCGCAGCGTGCGCAGAACTTTGTAACTGCCGGTGATGACTTCATCGCCGTCGTTCAGGCCGCTTACGACTTCCACGTCGCTGGTGCCGGTGATGCCGGTGGCCACGGGCACGAACTCGGCTTTTTTCTTGCGAATCACGAAGACTCCCTGCACGTCCTGCTTGGAGTTTTTGTCTTTGTCTTTATCTTTATCTTTATCCGTATGCTTGGATGCTGCCTCCGACGCTGCCTGCACCGTGCCAGGCGCTGATTTTTCCATCTCCAGCTGCGCCTTGGTGCGAATGGCCAGGGCCTGAATCGGAATCGAGAGCACATTGCTGCGCGCCGCCGTCGTGATCTTTGCCGTGGTAGACAGGCCGGGACGCAGATCCTGCGGCGGATCGTTCACCGTGACCACCACTTTGAAATCTTTGGCTTCTTCGCTGGCGCTGGTCTGCTGCGAGGTGGCTACCCCAGTCGAACGCACGATGGCATTGTCGCCAATCTCGGAGACCGTGCCATGGAAAACCCTCTTGGGGATGGCATCGATGGTGACTTCGGCGGGTTGGCCGACGTGAACGTTGACGATGTCCGTCTCATCGACCTTCACTTCCGCCGTAATCACCGACATATCGGCCAGCGTAAGCAAAGTGCTGCCGAGGGCATTCTGGATGCCGATGACGACGGATTCGCCTTCGCGCACCGGCAAGTTCGTGACGACTCCATCATAGGGAGCGGAATACGTTGTTTTCTCGAGCACGTCGGCCACGCGCCTCAGGTTGGCGCGCGCCTGCGACACGTGGCGATCGGCGGAATCTTTTTGCGCCTTGGCCTGGGCGACGCGAGCCTTGGCTTGCACCAGTCCGGAGTCAGCCGTGGCCCAGGCATTCTGGCGGCTATCGAAATCCGATTTTGCGATGAGGCCGTCTTTATACAAATTCTGCGCCCGCTCCCAATCCATTTTGTTGCGCGCGTAGTCCGCCTGAGCGCGCAGCAGGTCGGCGTCGGAGGTCTTCAGCGCGGCATCGGCGGCGATGGCATCGGTTTCCGCGGCCTGCACCGAGGCTTGATTGGCGCTCACGTCCGCCGTGGATTGCACGTTCTCCAGTTGCGCCAGCAATTGTCCCTTCTTTACCTGGTCGCCCTCCTTCACATAGAGGTGGGTGATCTTGCCGTAAGCATTGGCGCCGATGTTCACATACGTCTTGGGCTTGATTTCGCCCGAGGCGCTCACCACCGCGGCCAGGTCCTGCCGTTGCACTTTGCCGGTCTGCACCGTGACCACGTTCTTGCCGCTCTGGTAGACCGTCACGCTGACGATGACCACCAGCAGGATCAACACGCCCACGCCAATCGCAATTTTTTTCCAGGCTTTCATGCTTCCGTCACCAACCGATGTCAGCGCTTTCGAACTAACCAACCCTTTCGCAGCCCTAGCGGCAGTTCGGGGCTTGACGGACACACATCCTGAGATACGATCCTGACGGCAGGAAAGTTCCAGTCTGAAATGGAGGGTCAAACCCTGGGAAATCTGGAGCGTGGCGCGCCCTTGGATGTCAAATTGTTCTAACTTGGGATTATAGCTTGCGGGATTGGGATTTTCGAAATATTTGCGTTTCCCCTCGGGCAACTCGGCGGGGCTGCCGGCGCGTCGAATGGAAGGCTTGTTTGGGCAGTCAATCCATTCTTTTTAATTGACTTAACCTTGCTTTCGGCCGGCGAAGAGCCTAAAATAACCGCACTAAAGGTGGTCGTTGCAGGAGACCCTGTCATGTTCCCGGTTGTTTCGCGTTCCATTTTAGTCTTGTTTACTCGACCGGCTCGATCGCGGGCGCTCGTCACGATTATCAGCATGGTCTTGGCGTGTGCTTGGGCGGCGGCCCAGAACGACAAACCGGCCGCTTCCGCGACTCCCAATTCGGGCGCAACCGTGAACGGTTCGCAGAGCCAAGGCGACGAAGCCGATCCCCTCAAACGCCCCCTGACCGAAAAGCAAAAAAAGCAGCAACGAAAAAATCTGAACGTCGAGCTTAGCAAGACCTACAAAAAGTGGCTGAATGAGGACGTGGTCTGGATTATCACCGACGAAGAGCGCGCGGCCTTCAAACAGCTCTCCAACGACGAAGAGCGCGACAACTTTATCGAAGCCTTCTGGCAGCGCCGCGATCCCACCCCCGACACCGAAGAAAACGAATATAAGGAAGAGCACTACGCCCGCATTGCCTATGCCAACGAGCATTTTGCCGCCGGCATTCCCGGTTGGAAGACCGACCGCGGCCGCATTTACATCATGTACGGCAAGCCCGACGAAATCGACGCTCATCCCTCCGGCGGAACCTACGACCGCCCCATCGACGAAGGCGGCGGCCAGACTTCCACTTTTCCGTTCGAGGACTGGCGTTATCGTTATATCGAAGGGATCGGACAGGAAGTTATCATCGAATTCGTCGACACCTGCATGTGCGGCGCCTACGAGATGACCCTGGATCGCTCGAAAAAAGACGCGCTGCTTTACACTCCCAACGCGGGCTTGACTCTCTATGAGTCGATGGGCATGGCCAGCAAAGCGAACCGCTTCACCAACGGCGGTTTGGAAAACCTTGGGACCGGCCCCAACAGTTCGAGCCAACAGGGCAAGGAGTTTGATCGCCTGGAGCAGTTCGCGAAGTTGCAGGCGCCTCCGCCGGTGAAATACAAGGATCTGGAAGAAATCGTCAACACGAAGATCATCACCAACCTGATGCCCTTCGATGTGCGCACCGATTTTGTGAAGGTCACCGGGGACACGGTTCTGGTTCCGGTCACGATTCAAGTGAAGTATCGCGACATCACCTTCGTCAACAAAGACGGCATCCAGCGCGGCACAATCAATATTTTTGGCCGGGTGTCGTCCTTGACCGGGCGCGTAGTGCAGACCTTCGAAGATCCGGCGCAGATTGATGTACCTACGGAGTTGCTGCCCCGCATGGCGGAGAACTCGTCGGTGTATTGGAAGGCGCTGCCGCTGCGGCCGGGGCGCTATAAGGTCGAGATTGCCGTGAAGGATGTGAATGGCGATCGCAAAGGCTTGTGGAGCCGCGGCATCGTCGTTCCGGAGTACTCCGACGATAAGCTCTCGGCGTCGTCGCTGATCGTCGCCGACGTAATGGAGCCGGTGCCTACAAAAGATGTGAGCACGGGCAGTTTTGTAATCGGATTGAACAAAGTTCGTCCGCGCGTGGCTCCCGCCGATGGCAAGCCCGCTCTCTTCAAGCGCAATAAAGACCAGAAAGTAAACTTTTGGGTGCAAGTCTACAACTTGGGCGTGGACGAAAAGACGCACAAGCCTTCGGCGACCTTCGAGTACGACATCGTCAACGTCACGACCAACAAGGCTGTGGTCCAGCAAGTGGACTCCACCGAGAAGATGGGCAACATCGGCGAGCAGGTCACGCTGCAAAAGTCGATCGCTTCCGCGAACCTGCAGCCGGGTGTTTACAAGATCGAAATTAAGGTGAACGACAACATCTCCAAGCAAACCGTTGATCCCACAGCTACCTTTGCTGTAGAGTGACGGGCTGCTTGCTTTCCCCGGGGGTTGGAGTGAATCTACGCCGGCTCGGAGCTTGGGCGGTGATGATCGTAGTTGCTATCCCAGCGTGGGCCGCGGACCGGCCGGGCGCAATCTCGGGGTACGTTCGCGACGCCTCGGGTACTCCGCAAATGGGCGCGGTGGTCGAGGTCATCGGTACCGCGGCGCGCACTCTCACCGTATTCACCGACGGCGCGGGTTTTTATTACGCCAGCGATCTCCTTCCCGGCCTCTACAGCGTTAAGGTTTCCGCGCCCTCTTTCCTTCCGGCGTGGCGCGACAAAATTGGGCTGCACGCCGGCGCCGCTACCCATCTCAATATCACGCTGAATACGCTGCTGAATTCCATGAACGTGGGTCCGGCTCGCGGCAGCTCCGACGATGACGATTGGAAGTGGACGCTCCGTTCGGTGGCCAATCGCCCGGTGCTGCGGGTCTTCGACGATCCCAGCGTGGACGACCCTGGCGTGTACGCGCACAGTCAAAGCCCCGAAAATCAAGATCACGATCTGAAAGCCAGCCTTTCGTTCTTAGCCGGCTCCGACGCCGTCGGTTATGGCAGCGGCTCGGACATGAACACAGCTTTTTCCGTGCAGCGCTCGATCTTCTCTGCGGACCGCGTCGGATTAACCGGCAACGTAGGTTACGGCGACGGTTTGCCCGTCGCCGCCCTGCGCGCCAGCTACTCCCACATTCTGCCCGATGGCTCCGGGCCGTCCATGGCGGTTACGGTGCACCGCTTCGCCCCTTCGGACCCGAATCTGCATAACGCTTCGCTGCAGGCGCTGGCAGTTTCCGCGGGCGACGATTTTGCCGTGGGAGACGTTGTCGAGCTTCGCTTCGGCAGCGAACTGCAGACCATTCAATTCCTCGGTCGCGTGACCGCCTTCCGTCCTTATGGTTCTCTGGACGCTCACATCTCGCCGAATACAGTGGTCGGTTACGCCTATTCGACTTCCCGCCCCAACACGCGCGCCGAGAAGGGCTTCGATTCCACGCCCTCGGATTTGAGCGAAACCGACCCTCGCGTCAGCCTGGCCAACTTCAGCACTCAAGTGGAAAGCGCCCATCATCAGGAGCTGAACGTCTCCCACCGCTCCGGGAAAAATAACATGCAACTCGCGGTCTTCAGCGATCGCGTGGACAACACCGCGCTGCTAGGCACCGGCGAAGTCACTGCGGCGGGCGGATACCTGCTGCCCGATGTGAACTCCGGAACCTTCACCTACGCCGGCGATACTTTGCGCTCCCGAGGCCTGCGGGTGGTGCTCGAGCGCAAGTTCAGCTCCGACCTCAGCGCGACGCTAGACTACGCTTACGGCGGAGTTCTCGACCTCGGCAAGGCCGACGTGGAGCTGCAAAACGCCGCGCAATATATCGGCGCGCAACACCGCCACGCCGTCACGGCCAAACTCAGCGGCACGTTGCCGCACACTCACACCCGCTGGATCACTTCCTACCGCTGGATGAATGGCGGCGGATTGACGCCGGTGGATATGTTCAACGCCTCGCCCGGGCAAAGCGATCCTTACCTAAATGTGTTTATCCGCCAGCCCGTGCCCACTCTCGGTTTCCTCCCCGCGCACATGGAAGCGATCATTGACCTGCACAACCTTCTGGCCCAAGGCTACGTGCCGGTGCTGGGCCAGGACGGCCAGACCGTGTATCTGGTCCAGTCCGCCCGCGCGGTTCGCGCCGGAGTCACGATTAATTTCTAGTGACGCTAGCTCCCAGCCTCTAGCTCTTTGCTCTTCGCTTCCAGCCTCCCAACTCGGGGTGTGTGTCAAGAAAATTAGGGTGGTGCAAAGATTTGCACAGCTTGAAATCGTCTAAGCGTCGCGACAAATGGGTGTAAACTGTGCCTCGGGTCGATTCGTGAAAAAAGGACGCGCGAAAAGCGGCTCTGCTCAAGCCGATTGCCCGATACCGAAGAGCGGAACACTTCTCCCCGCATCCTCCTCCCCGCACAACTCATCTCAGGTGAAAGAGAATCCGTTGCCCGCTTCCGCGACATTCCGCCCTGCCGTAGCGGCGATCACAGTGCTGGTTGCAGTTCTGCCCTCGCTCGCGCAACCAGCCAGTACCCCTTTGCGCCACGGCCTGGGGCAAGAAGAAACTCAGTCGGCATCCAACATCGTAATCGGATTCGTGGGCGGCTTCGTCTCGCGTGACAATCCCCACCATGGGCCGGTTCAGTTGGCGCAACGAATCCGCTCCACCGTTCCCAAGGGCACGTATATCCGCGTTTTTGAAAACCGCCATAGAAGACTGGCCTACAACGCGGTGTTCCGCCTGCTTGATGCTGATCACGACGGAACTCTTTCCGACCAAGAAAAATCCCGCGCCCGCATCGTACTTTTCGGCCACAGTTGGGGTGCGGCCGCCGCCGTAGCCTTGGCACGCGATCTGCAGCGCCAGGGCGTCCCGGTTTTGCTCACGGTGCAGGTAGATAGCGTAGCCAAAGCCTGGCAGAACGATGCCATCATCCCTGGAAATGTGGCCGAGGCTGTGAACTTTTATCAGACCCAGGGCGTCATCCACGGGCGCAAGGAGATAGTCGCCGCCGACCCCGCGAAAACCGAAATCCTAGGAAACTTCCGCATGGACTACAAAACGGATCCCGTCAAGTGCCCCGAAGCCTCGTGGTGGGAGCACATCCTAACCCCCGGCCATATGCAAAGCGAATGCGACCCCCGCCTCTGGTCGCAAATCGAAAACCTGGTCCAGCAACGCCTATCTCTCCCGACGGCGAATGAAGTCGTCGAAAATACCGCCCCGTAGGCGATAGACGATAGCCCGACGCCACGGGCGTTGTTAGGAAACGCAAGCGCCCCGCCCCGACCCTGGGACAAAATCCCCCCAGCCCCGCGGGGACGGGATGTGAAAGCCAGGCACGGCAGTGCCAGGAGGCCGCGGTCGAACAAACCAAATCCGCTTCAGCGAACGGCACGAGCTTCGTAACAGACTCCTCGGCGCTGGAAAAACCTAAGATTAAGAAAACCGCGCCGCGTAGGAGTCTGTGTCGTGGCTTGAATGTTCCTGCGACGAGGTGTAGCAACGCGGCCGGCTTCAGCCGCGAAGCGGCGCCAGAATGCAGCCCACTGCGCAAGCCGTGGGTACAGAGCGGGCAAACGAACCAGCCCCGAAGCTAGACAAGCTCCGACACAGACTTCGTGGTTGCGACTGAGTTCTCACCCACACTCTCCAGCCGCGCCACAATTGGCCTGTACAATGGAGCTGCGGTTTAGCGCCCGAGGATAAGCGGCTTTTCGACGATACCTCAGCCCTCAAATCTCCCTAACACCAAATTATCGATCAGGCGCGTACTCCCCACAAACGCGGCCACCGCCACCAGCGCGCCCTCGCCTGCCTTTTCGACCGGGTCCAGAGTGTCTGCATCGACGATCTGAAAATAATCCAAGCGCACCGAATCCTCATTCACAAATTCAGGGAGTCCCGCCGCCAGCAGCCTAGACGCCTCGCGCTCGCCGCTTTCCCATACCCCGTTCACCCGCAGCAGCGCGCGACGCAAAACCGGCGCCTGCTTTCTCTGTCGCGGATCGAGATAAGCATTACGCGAGCTCATCGCCAGCCCATCCGGCTCCCGCACAATGGGACACGCAATAATCTGCACAGGAAAATTCAAATCGCGCACCATGCGCCGAATAATCGCCAGCTGCGCCGCGTCTTTCTGTCCGAAAAAAGCCGCATCCGGTTCGACGATGTGAAATAGCTTCGCCACCACTGTAGTCACGCCACGAAAGTGCCCGGGCCGCGAACGCCCGTCCAGCTTATCACTCAGCCCGTCCACCGTAATCCAAGTAGCGGCTCTAGCCGGGTACATCTCTTCCACCGACGGGGCGAACAGCAACTCCACTCCCTCTTGCGCCAGTAAATCACGGTCGCGCTCAAAATTTCGCGGATACTTTTCGAGATCCTCGGTGGGACCGAACTGCGTAGGATTCACAAAAATGGAAGCCGCCACCAAGTCCCACGCGGCCCGGGCCGCGCGCACCAGCGACAAATGCCCTTCATGCAGCGCGCCCATGGTGGGCACAAACGCGAGCCTCCTGCCCCCGCTCCGGCCAGCGCGGCAAGCGGCCCGCATTTCCTCGATGGTCGTGCAGATTTTCAATCGCAGGAAACGTTCAACGCACCATCATCGGAACGTCGGTCTTGACCGCCCAAACCAGCGCCACCACCCAGCCGATCAAGCTCCACCCCAAAAAGAAATTCAGCAGCAAAATCGAGCCGGTGTCGCGTTTGCTCCGTGCGAAGGCGAGAATCGTCGGCAGAAAATACATCACGAACCCGAAACCAAAGATCGGAAAGAAGAACAACGCAGGGAGAATCGTCAGCAGAATCATATCTGCCTCCTTTCAACCAATCGCCTAGCCCGCTGTGAAAGCCTCCCAACGGTTTTATCCGCGCAATCCGCGAAAATCCGTGGCTCGTTGTCTCAGCGTTGCATAGCCCGTTTGCGCGCCAGCACGGTCTCTAACCCAGCCCGAATCTCTTTCGGCAGATGATAGGACTCCTCGTCCGACGGATACTGCGCCGATTTCACGTCGGCGCGAAACTCCCGCACCGCTTTCGAAATGAGAGCCGACGCATCCCCATATCTTCGCGCGAATTTCGCCGGCGCCGCAAACGTCAGATTGAGCAGATCGTGAATCACCAGCACCTGGCCGTCGCACTCCGGACCCGCGCCAATTCCAATCGTCGGCGTGCTCACCTCGGCGGTAATCATAGCCGCTACCTCGCGCGGAATCCCTTCCAGCACCAGGCACGCCACTCCCGCGCGATCCAGCGCTACCGCATCGCGCATCAGCTGCTCAATGCCGCTTAGATTCTTCCCCTGCACCTTGTACCCGCCCATCACGTTCACCGACTGCGGCGTCAACCCGATATGCCCAGCCACCGGAATCTCCGCGTCGATGATTCGCCGGATCAAGTCGGCGCGCTTTTCGCCGCCCTCGATCTTCACCACCTCCGCGCCGCCTTCTTTCACAAAGCGCGTCGCATTCCGCAGCCCGTCGTCGGCATCCACCTGGTAAGACCCATAAGGCATGTCGGCCAGCAGCAGCGCGAGCTTAACACCGCGCCGCACAGCCTTCACATGATGCAGCATCTCGTCCACCGTAACCGAGAGCGTGTTTTCGTAGCCCAACATCGTCTGCGCCAGCGAATCGCCCACCAGCACCATCTCGATGCCCGCCTCATCCACCAGGCGCGCCGTGGCGTAGTCGTAGGCTGTGAGGCAAGTGATAGGTTCGTGCCGGAGTTTTTGTTCGCGCAGAGAGGAAGTAGTGACCTTTTGGCGGCAATCGTCTGGGAGGCTGCCGCTCATCGCCGTGACGCTCATCATGTCCTCCAGTGCCCCTCCGGCCTGCCGGATAGAGCCTGTCCGCATCGTCAAGGATGCTAAGCGGTATTGTAGGCGCAGCAAGGTCATCCGTCGAGGACCTTTTTCGCCATCTTAATTCGGGGTCGGCGACCGGACAGGAGCGGGCTTCCTTCAGTCAGCCCTACCCCGTGAACCTCAATGTCCCCTGTGTTCAAGGTTTTGACTTTAACAGTCAGGGATGAGCACCCGAACAGCGTGCCGTTGCCAAAAAAAATGACGCCGGAATCTACCGGCGCCACGAGTCCAGAGGGCTCGCGAGATGCGTTCAAGCGAGGTCAAGAACTCCAATCAAACTTATTTGCTCTCCGCGATGGGGCTCGCCCCAAAGTCGCGGCGATTATTGGCTGCAGTGCGCGCCGCGCGGGCAGCGGGCAGACCCGCAGCCGCCGCTCCGTAACGCTCCAGCAGAACCGGCGCCATGGTGTTCTCGGCTTCTTTCACGAAGATCATCTGACTCTCCGAAGCCATATCCACGCGCACAAAATCTCCCAGCTTCACCTGGCTGGTGGCCACCAGATTCGCCAGCGGGAACACCAGATGCCGTTCGATCGCGCGCTTCAAGTGACGCGCGCCATATCGCGGATCGGTGCCTTCCCGCAACAAGAACTGCTTGACGCCCGGAGTGCAGTTAAAAACAAACTGGTTGGTGCCCGCGGCCATGAGCACGCGCTGCTGCACCATGCCCAGTTCGATCTCGAGAATCTGCGCCAGATGCTCATCGCGCAAGGTCTTAAACACCACCGTCTTGTCGATGCGGTTCATGAACTCCGGCGTGAACTTGCGGCGCGCCGCTTCCACCGCGGTGCGCTGAATCTTGTCGTCGAAGCTGTTGTCGACCTCCACCGCCTTCGGCGCAAAGCCGAAGCCGCCATCGACAAGATTCGTCATCTCAGCGGCGCCCAGGTTCGAAGTCAGGATGATGATGCACTGCGAAAGATCGACGCGGCGATTATCGCCCAGCGTAAGCGTGGCCTTGTCCAGAATTCCAAGCAGCAATTGCCACAAGGAATCGCTAGCCTTCTCAATCTCGTCGAACAGCAGAATCGAAAGCTTCAGCTTGTCCGTGAACCACTGGTTCAGCGCTTCCTGCGTGAGCAGGGGATGAGTCTCGCGATGCCCAAGGTATCCCGGAGGCGAACCAATCAGCTTGGCAATCTCGTGCGAATGCTGAAACTCCGCGCAGTCAATCTTGATGCAGGCGCGGGCATCGCCGAAGAGCGACTCCGCCATGGCCTCTACCACGCGTGTCTTACCCGAGCCGGTCGGCCCCAGAAAAAGCAGATTGCCCACCGGACGGCCGGGCGCGTTCAGCCCCGCCAGAAACATCTGGTAGATCTCGGCGACCTTCTCGACCGCCTGATCTTGTCCTACGATGCGGCGGCGCAACGCGGCTTCAAACTCTCCAGCATCGTTACTGCGACGGTTCGGATCGAGCACGGTAGCAAGGTTCGTTCTCATAAGGTAGTTGTCCGGCTTGCGCCGAACCTTTGATCCTTTCCTGATCGGCCTCGGTCCCCGGCCTTTTGCCAGCATTTACCCCGGACGGTTCAGGCTTTTGCTAAGGGGCTCCCCCCGTTCCAGCGGTGACAAAATTTGTCCACTGAAACAGCCGCCGCCCTGCCCGACCCCATTTCCCTATCCAGGTCCTGCACAGGAATAAGCAAGCCTCTGGCCAAGCACTGCCGCCGCTTGGTGAGAGCGAAAACCATGCATCCGCGGGACTTACGGATCAGCCCACAGATTAGAACAGAGACGCGATGGAAAGTTAAGAGAGCGGAAGAGAAATTGTTTGCGCAAGCCCTCGCTCTCCAAATGAGCCTCGCCACCAACCCACTCAAAGTAATCAGGGACTTAGTTCTCCAACCGTCTCTAGGAAATTTGCTCAGCCACTACCCCCGCGACACTTCAAGACCGAAACAGCTCCACCAGCGGCCACTCAAGGGGGAGATGACCGGGAGTAACTAGCGGCTTCAGCAGCGGACCGCTAGCATCGCGCTGAGACCTTCGGAGGACCTCTTGCGCCGTTCTTCTATTCTCATCATCCTTGCCATCTCCTCTTTCCTTTTCGCCGCCGCCGCCCTGCGCCTCAACCCGAGCTTCTCTTCGGCTTTAGCTGCGCAGCCGCAAGCTGCGCAGCCGCAGCCGACAGCAGGCGCGCCTCCGCAAGATTCTCTACTGCGCAACGCCAAACTTGGGGCCGCGGTTCAACCAGCCGACATTCCATCCGTGCCATCTCCGTCGCCATTCTCCGCTTCGCCGGCTACCGAGACTTATACCGCCAAGCGTGGCGAAACCATCACCGCCCTGGCTCGCCAGTATTTAAAGAAGACATCCTATCTCACGTCCTCCGAGCTCGCGGAAGCGATTCGCAAAGGCAACGGAGATCGCGCCGGCAACATTCTGAAGGCCGGTGAGCAGATCACCATCCCCGGAATTCTTCCCGCGCCGATCGTCGAAAAAACTGTTCCCGTGCCTAAGGATTTTGAAGTCCGCGCCATCTACCTGACCGGCATCATGGCGGCCAGCGACCACGGTCTCCGCATCATCCGCCACTGGCGCCAAGTCGGCGGCAATGCCGTGGTCTTCGACATCAAAGATAGCGACGGCAGCGTCAACATTCCCTTCGACGATCCCCTCCTTGGCAAGCATCCGGTGTATATCCACGACCTGCCCAAGTTCGTCCACTTCCTGCACTCTGAGAATATGCACGCCATCGCGCGCATCGCCATCTTCCGCGACGAGCGACTGGTGGTCGAGCATCCCGAACTCGCGGTCAAGTCGAGGAAGACCGGCCAGCCGTGGCGCGAGAACGGCAAGCTGGTCTGGACCGATCCATCGCAACCCAAGGTGCAGGAGTACGACATTGCTCTAGCCAAGTTCGTGGCGCAATCCGGAGCCGACGAAATTCAGTTCGACTACGTCCGCTTCCCCGCCGAAGGCGACCAGAAAGACGCGAGCTTTTTCTACCAGGGTGAACGTCCGGATGTAAATCCGGATTCATCTTTACTGCTAGCAGCTGAGAAGAAATCAGCGGAATGCCCAGACGCGAGCACAATCTCAACCCCAGCCCCGAAGGGGCAAAAGAATGGGGCCCACGGCGCAAACCGTGGGAGAGACGGTAAGACCCAACCAGTTCCGGAGGGTCGCAAGACCGGATGCAGCGCGGCAAATCGCGGCGTGCAGCGCTCCGACGTCATCACCGGCTTCCTCAAAAAAGCCTATGCCGAACTTCATCCCACCGGCGTCCTGCTCTCGCTCGATGTCTTCGGCGTGATGGCCTGGCAGCGTCCTGTCGACCTCTCCCACACCGGACAAGACATCGTCGGCATGGCGAAATATTGCGACGTGCTCTCGCCCATGATCTATCCCTCGCATTTCTTCGGCATGGACAACATCGAACATCCCGGCGACGCTCCCGAGCACTTCATCGGCGAATCCATGCAGCGCTTCGAGCTCATCACCAGAGGCAGTGGAGTGGTAATCCGCCCGTGGCTGCAAGCCTTCCGCTGGCGCACCAAAACATATTCTCCTGAATACATTAAGGTGCAGGTAGCCACCGCCAAAGAAAAAGGCGGCATCGGCTTCTTGTTCTGGAACGCCGCCAACGACTACGGCAAGCCCTACGAAGCCATGCCGGAGATGAATGCCGCAAAGGATAAGTTCTTTCGCGGCGATGAGTTGCCTGGTGCGACAGTAAAAGCCAGCCTAACGCCGGCAGCCGTTCCCGCGACACCGCGCAATCCCTAAAAACTCTTTGTCATTCCGAGCCGGGCGCCAGGCCCGGTGACGAACCTGCTGTCCCCGCCCCCGCTCCCTGCCATCTCGCCACCACGAAAGTGCTTGGCGCTTCTTGCTGCACAACAGTGAAAACAAACCCGACTGTGAGGGGGCGACGGCTATGCCGTGGCCTTTTTGTCTTTGGGTCTCGAGAAGAGGAAAAGAGGACATGTGGCCGAGAAACCGAATCGTCCGAGCAAGGCGCGAGAGGACGAGGGAGTTGCGGTCGCGAGCATCGCGATTTGGGAAATCGCCTGGCTGGCGCAGCACCGGCGCATCGTGGTCACGGGCAGCGTGGAATCGTTTGTGCGCGAGCCGGTGGCGCGGGTGATTCTGAAACCTGTCACTGCTGAGATCGCAGGCCTTGCGGTGCGCCTGCCAGATCGATTCCCCAAGGATCCGGCGGACCGCTTGATTGCCGCCACGGCGCTGGCTAAGGGGATGCGGCTGATTACGGCAGATGCGCGCATTCGGCAGGCTAAGGTGGTGGACACGGTAGGGTGAAGTGTTTGAGGCGGAAGCAAGCGGCCCGATGAACCTGGGCCGCCGGACAGCCGAGGCCGCCCGTCCCACAGGTTAGAGATCCCACTTTTCGCGGAAAACGCGAGCAGTCAGGTACCCACGATCAACCCTTGCGCGCGCCTCAGCTATAATGTTCTGTAACGCTGGTTGGGTTTCGCGCCTCCGCCCCCTGCACGTGCCAGAGGGAAGATTCAGCCCCGTTACAACGCTCCACAAACCTCGCTGAAGGAGTTGGCATGGCGATCGAAAAATCAGAAAACATCTGGCATAACGGCAAACTCATCCCGTGGAATGAGGCCACCATTCACGTGATGTCGCACGTGATCCACTATGGCTCCTCGGTGTTCGAGGGGATACGCTGCTACGCGCCGGCTTCGGGGCCCGCGATTTTCCGCGCCCACGAGCACATGCAGCGACTGCTCGATTCCGCCAAGGTTTACCGCATCGACGTAGAGTACACGCGCGACCAACTCGTGAAAGCCATGGTAGAAACCGTCGCCAGCAACGGCGCGTGGCCGTGCTACGTGCGGCCCATCGTCTTACGCGGCTATGGCGAGGCGGGGGTGAATCCTTTCAACTCGCCGACCGAGGTTTACATCATTAATTATCCGTGGGGAAAATATCTGGGCGGGGAGGGCGAAGGCTGCGACGCCTGCGTTTCGTCATGGACGCGCCTGGCTCCCAACACCCTGCCGGCGATGGCCAAGGCAGGCGCGAATTACATGAACTCGCAGCTCATCAAGATGGAGGCAATCGTCAACGGTTACGCCGAGGGCATTGCGCTCGATGTGAACGGATATGTGAGCGAAGGTTCGGGCGAGAATGTTTTTCTGGTGCATCGCGACAAGCTAATCACGGCGCCCTTGGGCAACTCTGTGCTGCCCGGCATCACGCGCGATTCCATCCTGCAGATTGCTCGCGATCTGAATATTGCGATTGTGGAGCAGATGATCCCGCGCGAGATGCTCTACATCGCCGACGAGGCCTTCTTCACCGGGACCGCGGCAGAGGTGACTCCGATTCGATCGGTCGACAAAATTAAGGTGGGGAAGGGCGCGATGGGGCCGGTTACCAAGGCGATCCAGAAAGAGTTTTATGCCATCGTGCATGGCGAGAAAAACGATCGCCACGGCTGGCTGACGCCCGTGCCGGTGCGCAGCAAGCAGCCGGTCGGCGTATAATCCGATTGCTTCAGGAGGTGGAATTTATGACCGATCAACACGCTCCCACGCCGGAGTTCGCCCTGGGCTACCGCGCTCTTATGCTTGACGGCCTTGGCCGCGAAGCGGAAGTCACCAAGAACGTAATCGCCGCGGTTCCCGACGCGAAGTCGGACTACCGTCCCGACCCCAACGCGCGCACTGCCTGGGAACTGGCCTGGCATCTGGCCAACACCGACGTTCAATTCATGACTGGAATCGCGGACTTGAACTTCAAAATGCAGAGCCCAGAACACAAGCCCAAGACCGCAGCCGAGTTGGTGCAATGGTACGACACGAACTTCAAAAGCGCGGCCGCGCGAGTGGCGGCGTTAAGCGCGGAGCAATTGCTGACTCCCGTGAACTTCATGGGAGTGTTCAATTTTCCGGTGGTCTTCTATCTGGGATTTCTAAACAATCACTCGATTCACCATCGCGGCGAGTTGGCCACTTATCTTCGCCCCATGGGGTCGAAGGTGCCGAAGATCTACGGCGGCAGCTACGACGAGCCGTTTCAGATGCCTGAACCCGCGAGCAGCGCGGCATAGGCAGGTTCACAACGTCTCCCAGAGGCCGCCTGCGCGGCGGCCTTTTGTTTTTGGGGAGAACTTCTTTACGATCCGCTATTCTCCGCACCACAGAATCTCCACCGGATGCTTTTGGAAATGCGGTCGGCGGTAAGGATCGTCATCTTCTCCAGAATCCCCTTCGCGAGGAACCGGCGGTCGAAGCCACCGGCATGATGCAGGGCAAGGTCGTATACCTTCAGAGTGTGATCCTGGGTGATGGAAAGTGGTCGGATCGATTGCGTCGCCATCCTGCGGCGCACATAAGGGCCGGGCGCCTGTGGCAAATTGAATTTCCCTATCTTTGCCTTGCTCGCAACTTCCCAGGGACTTACCGCGGAGAGATCAATGTCCTCGCCTCCGCGCTTAAGAACTTCAAGTCCGGCGGGCGCGATATTTTCGGTAGAACCCACGCTCCACAGCCAGACCATCGTATCCCGTAGGAACTTCCTTTGCGCTTGCGCCGCTTGGGCTCTGGCTTGGGAATTTCTCCGTCATAGAACGCTTTGAGGAGGTCATCGGGCAAGGGGGCGTCGAAGTCGTCGGCAATCCAAATGCGACCGCGATCGAATCCCAGGGGGTCTTGTTCTTGGATGCGATGGCCATCCGTGGCGCGACCGGCGTGCCCGCGCGAGCAATGGTGACTCCTCCCCGGCGGCAACTGTTTGGAGCAGCCCAGAGAGGTGCGTTTTGGCCTCGTGGATGTTCCCATTTCATGCAACCGATGCGAGACCAAGTCAGTAAACTACGCCAACTCGACGAAGCTCGTGAAGAATCGGAGAGGCGACTTTGTTACCGCCCGAAGCGATAAGCTGAGACGCGCGCGCCCATCACTTGGTCGGTAAAGATGCGGGATCCTAAATCGTTTCCGGCGGCGCCGGCCGCGACCATCAGCGGCAGCAGGTGGTCTTCGCGGGGATGTGCAGTGCGCGCGAATGGTGCCATCTGCCATTGTGCGAGCCTGGTATTGCGCGTTTGAGCATCGGGAGAACAGACCGCCCCGGTCAGCCAGGAGTCAAACTCCTCCGCCGCCGGGCCGAATCGATCCGCGAAGCCGCGCAGGTTGTGATAGCTCATGCCGCTGCCCACGATCAACACCCCTTGGCTGCGCAGCGATTGCAGCGCTCGGCCGATCTCGATGTGGGTTTGCGCATCGAGCCCCGCCTGCAGCGAAAGCTGGACGATGGGAATGCAGGCTTCCGGAAAAGCTACCTTCAGCGGAATAAATACTCCGTGATCGAAGCCGCGAGCAGGATCGATTTGGGCGGAAAAGCCAGCCGCAGCCAGAAGATCGACGATCTGCCGAGCGAGCGCCGGCGAACCGGGAGCAGGATATTGCAATTTGTAGGTATCAGGAGGAAATCCGGAATAGTCGTAGAGAAGCGGCGGGTGGCTAGACCCCGTGATGGAAATTTTTTCGGCCTCCCAGTGGCCAGAGATCACGACGAGGGCCCGCGGTGTAACGCCAATCGCCGCGGGCAACTCTGCCAACCACGCTGTCATCTTGCGCCAGGTGTCGGGCGGGTCCCACTCCATGAAGAAGCAAGGCCCGCCTCCGTGCGGGATGAACAGCGTGGGCAGAGATTGGGCTTGAGTTGACAGGTTCAAGTTTGGATCCTCTGGTCTAGCAAAGCAGAAGGCCTACTCTGCGCTGCCTGGAACGGCTGCAGCCGCGGCTTCGAATCCAACTTTGCTGTGACTTCCGTCGCAGAACGGCTTGTTGGTGGAAGCGCCGCAACGGCAGAGCGCGATTTTTTCTTCGGTCTGGATTTTATTTCCGCTGGCGTCAAGCAGGTTGACCTTCCCCGCAACCAGATAAGGACCTTTGGACAAAATCTGAATCGTTGGATCCGGCATTTTTCCCTCCAGTAACACAGTTTGTAAACGTTGAAAAGCGTTGAGTGCATGCGAGCGCTTATTTCCCGCGCGCGTCCAAACTCCACGGCCCGGAGCCCAGTTGCGTAATGATCAGCGCCGCGCCCAGCATGGAAGCGTTTTTCATAAACATAATCATCTGCGTCTGCGCCATCATGGGATCGGAAACTCCCCAGAAGCGGTGCATCATCGGGGTCACGCCCACCAGAAAGAGCGCGATAAGCCAGGCGCCGATTTTCGCGTGATAGCCAAGCAGAATGGAAAGGCCGCCAACGAGTGCGAGCAGGCCGGAGGCAGGAACCACGATCGAGGCCAGGGGCACGCCCTGCGCGCCCGCGTAAGCGATGGTCGAACTCATAAAGTGCCGCGGCCCCGAAATCACGAAAATCAGCGAAAAAAGAAAGCGGCCCAGCAGGACAATCGGTCCGGCGGCCGCGGGACCGGCGGTTTGCGATCGAAGCGGATAAGTTGAAGCAGCTGACATTTTGATCTCCTTGAATTTATAGGTTAAGTCTACGGAACCAGCATTCAAATCACTCCTTACGCGAGCGCCTCGGAGGCGATGGCGAGCTGATTCGAGGCCAGCGCCGCCTGGTGCAGTTGCTCGATGGCCGCCGCTCGCGAGGCTTCGCCCAACTCTCCGGGCTTCTGATTCTCCGCGTGGATAAAGGTAAGGTCGTTAAGCCCGATGAAGCCGAGGATGTGGCGCAGGTAGGGCTCCTGGTGGTCGTATTGCGCCGTGTGCGTGCCGGGACGGTAGGCTCCGCCGCGCGAAGTGAGAACAAATACCTGCTTTCCTTTGAGAGCGCCTTCGGGGCCATTGGGCTTGTAAAACACAGTTCGGCCGACACGCACCACCTGGTCGATCCAGCCCTTTAAGGGAGCGGAGACGGTGAGGTTGTACATGGGCGCGCCAATCACAATAACGTCGGCGGCCATTAGCTCTTCGATCATCGCTTCGGAAAGCGCCAGCGTCTGGTGCTGGGCGGGAGTTCGGGTCGTGAGGTCGGAAAAAGCAGCCATGGTCCACTCGTCGGTGATGAGCGGCAAGGGTGTGATGGCGAGGTCACGTTCCACCACGACTCCCGCGGGGTTCTGTTTCTTCCACGTTTGCACGAACTTTTCGGTGAGCTGGCGCGAAACCGAATTGCGCCGGGCGCTGGAGTCGATGCGCAGCAGTTTCATAACAATCTCCTTGGTCTCGCGGCTCCGGCTTTCTGCCAGTCCGCCTACAGAAGCATTCGATCGAGGAGGATGCCGATTGGTTACAATAAATAACTATATGCACTTTACACAGCAGGAACTTCGTAGTAACCTAGTAACAATATGAGCGTAAGACGATCATCTCAGGCCCCGTCGCCGTGCATGATCGGAAGCCTGCTGGAACTGCTGACACGCCCCTGGACGATGCACATACTCTGGGTCCTGAGCAACAGCGGTCCCCTGCGCTTTGGCGTTCTCCGGCGGCAGATCGAAGGCATCTCCTCCCGAGTGCTAACCGAGCGCCTGCGCACCCTCGAGGAGGCTCGCTTCATCTATCGCCACTACCAGCCCACCATCCCTCCCGCAGTCACCTACGGAATCACCGATCGCATGAAAGACATTGAAAAGGTTCTGCATCAGCTCGATGAGCTGTCGCGGACGTGGCAAGAAGAAGGACCGGAGGCCGGCAACGGCCGCGCAGTTGCCGCAAAGACGGAGATAAAGACAAAGACAAAGACAAAGATAAGCGCCAGCGCGTAGGGAATAACGGGCCAAGGGGCCGGTCTCAACCAGTGAAACCGTCCCGGCTTGCCAGCCTATCAGTCTCCAAGCTGGAAGACCTTCCTCTCAGAGGCTCCCTGCGTCGCCAAGAGCGGCCGACTACCTTGCCGTAAACGTCACCGACTTCGAGACGTAGCTGTCGAAGCTATCCACGACTACAAACGAGGCCGTATGGTTTCCAGGTTGCAGGGTCGTGGTGACGTTCAGTTGATCCTCCAGATTCTGGCCAATCTTCACCCCGTCGATCCAGAGTTCCATGCGCTTAGCGATTCCGTTGAAGGCGTTTCCCGCCCCTTTGAAAGTGTAAGTTTTGTCAACCAAAGCGCCGCGCTTCGGCGCGCAAATATTCACGCCCAGAGCGTTGGCTGGCGGAGGAGCGCAGTTCGGGGTCGCGTTGTCGTTGATCAGCACCTCGCCCCCGCCGTTGTCATCCACCACGCTTCCCCATGCCACCGACACGTCGTGACGCGAGTCCAGATTCAGGTCCCGAACCACGGAGAACTGGAAGGCGTTCCCTTGCGGATCAGAGGGAGCATTTTCTGGCGCTTGAAACGTGCCGTTGCCATTGCCCAACATGTACTGAGTGAAGGCGCTCTCGTAATAGCCACCTCCTGTGATGAACACATCGTCGATAAAATCCCCGTTGAGGTCGCCGCCGGAAATGAACGTCGGCCCCTCCGCAACTGGGCCGGTAACCCGATTTTGAGGTCCCACTTGCAACTGGCCATTCGAGTACTGCAGTGTCACCAGATAGGTTGCGTCGTTTTCGTCCGGAAAGCCCACGCTGGAAAGCGCTGCCAGGCTTTGAATGCGGTCGTTATAGAAATCGCCGACCGCCAGGCCGGTCACGTCGTTCACGGTTGCCAGAACCGGGGCACCCAGCGTTCCGCTGCCATCGCCCAGAAAAACGCCAACTGTACTGCCGCCACTTCCGTATCCCGAGGCAAACGCCACATCCTGTTTCCCATCGGCATTGAAGTCGCCGGCGACCAGCGAATTGCCGCCGTATTTCTGGGTGTCCGCCAAAGTGAAGGTGCCATCGCCTTTTCCCAGGTAAACCCAGGTGTATCCGGCCTGTCCATCGGAAACTGCCAGATCGGGGATGCGATCGCCGTTGAAATCGGCCAGAGCGATGGCCGATGCCACCCCCGCTCCGCTGTCGGTGTTGACGGTTACATTTTGCCCCGCTGTGAAGGTCCCATCCCCATTCCCCAGCATGATGGTGACCGGGCCCGATGACGCCAAGCCGGCAGAGACGGCCAAGTCGAGCTTGCCATCGCCGTTGAAATCAGCGGCGAAGGCAAGTCCATCTGCAGTGGTTCCATTCAGTGGCGTGTTCACGGGAGTCGTCGAGAATCTCCTGTCTCCCAGCCCCTTAAAGAAAGAAATTTCCGCTGCGGTCGTGGGTAGTTCGTTGATCGTCACAACATCGAGAATGCCGTCATGGTCGAAATCCCCGGTCACGATGACCGAGCTATTCCCGTTGTTGTAGGGGGCGGTGCCGATGGGAAGATCGTGTTGCGTAAACTTAAGGGCCGTGACTTCGGCAGCGTTCAATTGCGCCGATGCCACACCCGGAATCGTCAGGAGAAGGCTGGTGAGACTGAGTAGAAGGGTCGACGAAGAGGCGAGAGACGAACCGCACGATCTGCGAACCATAGAAACCTCACTGCAAGTTTTGGAGCGGAGACCATCAGATGCCCAATTGCAGCGCAGGTTTGGCAGCCACAAACAACCCAATTTACCTAGGGTGATTCCGCACTTTTTCTAAGGTATTTGGGCAGGGCTCGACATTGAGAACCCGTAGGATTCGCCAGGTGCGGTGGATTGTCCGAACTGGTTTCGACATCTCGTTTGCGAAATTCGCCCAGGGAGCGTTCTCGGGTCTCGTCGAGCAGACATTGAGGTGGTAGCCAAGGTCGTGCCTTTGATGGCTAGACGGGGCGGGACGGCGCGAGCGATTCGGTCGCCAGAGCGGACAACCGCCGCAAGTCGGCGGAGAATTGTTGTCCCAACGTTTTTGCATCGAGATCGCTCTGGCCCTCCGCCGCTAGGCGCGCCAAACGCATGAGGGTCTGCAACGGATTGCCGATGGTGTGCGCCAATCTGTTCGCCGTCTCAGCGGCGGAGGCGGCTTTGGCCTGCTGCAACAGCGCCTGCTGTTGCCGCTGATGCCGAACGGCCATGGCTGCGAAGTCCGCCAGCACTCGCATCATCCGTCCGTCGTCTTTGTCGAATGCCTCGGTACGGCCGTGAGCCATGATGAAGATGGTCCCTCGTGTCTCCTGCACTTGCCACGGAAGGAGAATGCCATCGGTCACCAGCGGGGCTTCGATCCCCAGGATGTCGAAGAAACGCTGCCCCACGCGAAACAGTTGGGGCTTGCCGCGCTCCAGGCAGATGCCGCAGGCGCTGGGATAGCGTGGCAGCGCCGCGTTCAGGAATGCGTTGTATTGTCCGGCCGCCGCAACCCACTGGTAATAGTTCGCGTCACTCTTCTCTTCGGTTTCGAAGCTGATCCCGGCGCTATCGGCGCCGCACAGATCGACCGCGGCATTGACCAACTCTTGCAGGATGGTCTCGGGACTCTGCACGAACGAGTGCGTAAGCCGGCGCAGCCCCTCCATTTGCAAAGAGAGGTCGCGGGGGTGAAGCCTGCGGGCCGCGAACTCGGTGTGAGTGTCGAGGTCGAGCACCTCGAGCCCCGTATCCTCCGAAACGCTGGCGGCGCCAGCCCCGTTCCGCAGGACAGAGAGAGCGCGACGTACTCTGCCGCCGATCGTATCCACCGGTAAACCCGTTTCTTCGGCAATCTCGACCGCCGTTTTTCTGTCGAAGAAAGCCATCTCCAACACCTGGCGATCCGCATCGGGCAGCAGCAAGACCAGAGCATGCGGCTTCTGCATCAATCGGGCTACTTCCGCGTGCGGGATGGGATCGAAAGAACGCGTTGGGGAAGCCTGCTCACCGGGTTGGCCGGCTGTGCGCTTTCGCACCGACTCGGTGGCAAGATTCCGCGCTAAAAGTCCAAGCCTTGCCTCGAGGCTTCCGGGCACCGAGGCAAACTGCTGCGGCGCCAGCCAAATCTGCATGAAGACATTTTGCAGGATCTCTTCTGCCGAGGCTGAATCGCGACACACCTTGAGCGCGACGGTATAGACCACATCGGAATGCCGGTCATAGAGCGAGGCCATGGCCTGCTGTTCGCCCGACCCGATCCGCGCCAGCAAGTCTGCATCCTGCGGGTTTATGTTTTGCGAGGTCGACGTTTTGGACGCGACTGGAGATGTTGCCGCGATCTTTTCCGGGTGCGGTGCGGAAGACACAGTCCCTGCGCGCTCTTCATCCTCGCGCTGAAGCGATTGCGGCAGAGGGAAAACCGGCACGATGGCTCGGACCGTCGTTCCCTGACCATTCGACTCTACTTCAAGCGTTCCGGTCAGCTCGTACATGCGCTCGCGCATTCCGGACAGGCCGACCCCCACCTTCGCATTCGCTTGGCGCAAGTGCGTCAGGCACTCGGGGGAAATACCTCGTCCGAAGTCTCGTATCTCCAGGATGACACCTTGCGTCTCCCGCTGAAAACTCACTTGAATGGATTTCGCGCCCGAGTGGCGGTGCGCGTTCGTAAGGCTTTCCTGCAGAACCCGGAAAAGAGCCAGCTCCATTTTCTTCGGCATCCGCGGGCCCTTGGAAAAGTCCGCGCTTACTTTGATCCCGCTCCGCTTGGCAAAGCCTTCAACGTACCACTCTGCCGCGGAAGCAAAACCCACCTCATCCAAAAGCGGTGGATGCAGCAGATAGGTCATGGTTCGAATTTCCTGAATCGCCTGATCCGCCAGGGACTCAACCTCGGCTACCAGGGCACGTGCCTTCGGGTCCGCCTGACAGGTCGCCTGGAGAAACGAAACGTTAATCTTCAGCGCAGCCAGCGTTTGTCCGGTGCTGTCATGCAAGTCGCGCGCGATTTTCCGCCGCTCCTCATCCTGCACCTTGAGCAGGCGCTGAGAAAGCTTCTGTAGCTCTGCGGTGCGTTCCGTAGCCATCGTTTCAAGCTCTGAGTAGGCGTTCGCCAGCCTCAAATGCTTGGCAATCCACATTCAGTCCCCCTTTAGGGCGGTAGGAGAAGGCAACGGCGCCTTTCATTGCGGTTCTTGCATGTTTGCATTGTGAGGATCAAAGAGTCTGGTCAATATTGCACACAACACTTGGCCGGCGCAGCGGTCCTCGCTCGAGAATCCTTAGGCCGGAGGGAACCCCGACGAGGAGCGGTGGCGGGGGATAGAGGCGAAAATGGCTCGCCGGAAAAACGTCGGGTGAGCATTTCTGCTCAGACCCCGACTGCCGTCCCCTGATACGTTCCGCCAGGAATCACGGGCAAACAATTATGAACCCATTTCGCATTCTGCTGGCTGACGACCATCCCATCTTCCTTTTAGGTTTGCGCTCGGTCCTCGCCTCTCACGAAGGTTGGGAGGTTTGCGCCGAGGCCGCGGACGGACAGGATGCGATCACGCAGTGTGCGCAATTAAAGCCGGATCTTATGATCCTGGACATTTGCATCCCAAAACTAAATGGTTTGGACGGGGTGCGGCAGATCCTGAAGGAGAACCCGGAACAAAGAATACTGATCCTTACCGACGCCGACTCGGAGAAAATGGTCCGAATCTGTTTGCGGGCAGGAGTGTGCGGATGGATTCTCCGATCCGACGGAATTCTGGACCTGACGAAAGCCGTCGAAGCTGTGCGTGAACCACACGAAACGCTGGGCCTACGCACATCGCCAACGCTGGTGGGTGGACGGTGGAGGGCAACGCCGGCTCCCACCAAAGCCCAATCTCCTCATTTGTCGCCTCGGGAACGCGAGGTATTGCAACTGGTGGCGGAGGGAAAGAAGTGTAAGGAGGTCGCTGTAATTTTGAACATCTCCGTGAGGACAGCGGACACACATCGATCCAATCTCATGTCCAAGCTGAACCTCCATTCCGTCGCCCAATTAGTGGTCTATGCGGTGCGCAACGAAGTCATCCGGGTGCAGGTTCCAGCCAGAGATCATCGCAATTGCCAGGACCCGGGACAGAGCGGGGAATCACCGGCGGAAATTTTCGGCGCATAGAAACACGCGGCCGCTGTGCGCCCCAGACCTCGTCCAGGTAAATGGCGAACGGCGAGCTGGTTTTCACACTGGTCCGTATTGCTCAGTTTGCAATTGGCTTTCACGCTACCCTGCTTGTGGCCGTCCAAAGGAGGCATTTATGGGTGGTCACCCTTTCCCAGAAATATTCTGCACAATTTGTAATAAGACCGTAGATTTGAGCGTGGACCTCAATGCCAACGAAAGCGGCAAGGCCGTCCACGAGGAGTGCTACGTCGAGCACATCACGGCCGCCCACCGCCAACCTCGATTAGACTCGACCCCACAATCGTAAGCCTTCCGCTAGGGGGGCATACCCGGCGCGCTCCCAGCCTTAAGGTCCTGTCCACTTGCCGGTTTGGGTTCATTACCTAGGTCATCTTGGGCAAGGTGACGATTGGGTTCATCATACGGAGAGCTTGTGGGCCAACCGCTCATACAAGCGGACCCAGGACCATCTTCGTATGAATATCGACGACCTGCTGCGCATCGCTACAGAACGTAAAGCGTCAGACTTGCATTTGAAGGTGGGAAACTATCCTCACCTGCGCATCGACGGCGAACTGGTGCCCTTGACCGACCAGCCCCGCGTGAGCGCCGAAGACATGCTGACCATGGCGTTCAGCATGATGTCGGCTCGCCAGAAACAAAAGTTCAAAGAGACCACGGAAATCGACATGGCCTACGGCGTAGCCGGGCTCGGCCGCTTCCGTGTGAACATTTTCCAGCAGCGCGGCAACGTGGGATTAGTGCTGCGCGTCATCCCCACAAAAATCCGCGCCCTCGACGAGTTGTTTCTGCCCAAGGTCGTGGAACAAATTTGCGAAATGCCGCGCGGTCTCGTGCTCGTAACCGGCGTGACCGGCTCCGGTAAGTCGACCACGCTGGCTGCCATGGTCGATCGCGTGAACGCCAGCCGCGCCGAGCACATCATCACCATCGAAGACCCCATCGAATTCTTGCATCGCGATAAAAAAGGTTACGTGAACCAACGCGAGATTGGGGTGGACACGCCTTCGTTCAGCGCAGCCCTGCGCGCTTCTCTCCGTCAGGATCCCGACGTCATTCTGGTCGGCGAAATGCGCGACCTCGAAACCATCTCGACGGCCCTGCGCGCCGCCGAAACCGGCCACATGGTCTTCTCCACGCTGCATACTCTGGATGCCGTGGAAACCGTGAACCGCATCATCTCCATCTTTCCGCCGCCGGAGCAAAAACAGATTCGCCTGCAGTTGGCCGCAGTCCTGCGCGCCATCGTGAGCCAAAGATTGGTCCGGCGCTGCGATGCCGAAGGCCGCGTGCCTGCAGTGGAAGTGATGATCAACACGGCCTTCATCCGCGAATGCGTGCTCATGCCGGAGAAAACCCGCTCCATTCGGGACGCCATCGCCGCCGGGACTTCGCAATACGGCATGCAAACCTTCGATCAATCGCTCTGGGATTTGTTTCAGGCCGGTCTCGTCAACTACGAAACCGCGCTCGAAAACGCCTCCAACGCCGACGACTTCAAGCTGCGCATGCAAGGCATCGCCTCCACCGCCGATATCTCGCGGCAGTCAATGCAGTCTGCTGGCTTTGGCGGAAGGTAGAAGAGCGGGCTTCGGCTCTCGGATTCCGGGCTTCGGGCTTCCGGCCTCCGCCATCGTGCTTCGGACGGATCGCTGCCGGACTTCTCCTTCTTGGAATCTTGATCATTTGCCGAAGCCGGTGGCCGAAGCCCGAAGCCCGCTTTTGCGCTATCGTGACTGCATGGCTTTCCCTCGACCGAAGAAAAAATTCTACTCCGAAGATGAACTTTACGAATATGCCGTGGGAGCGTTGTCGCGGCGCATGCGCACAGTTGCGGAATTGAAGCGTCTGCTGCGTGCGCGCGTGGAAGACGCCGAGTCGGAGTACGGACGCACCCTGATCGAACTCATCGTGCGCCGGCTGAAAGATCGCGGCTATCTGAACGATTCGCAATACGCCGCCTTCTTTTCTTCGTTACGGCGGGACAATCAGAAATTTGGCCGCAGGCGCGTGATCACAGATTTGAAGGTGAAAGGCGTGCACGGAGAGGTGATCGACAAGGCCGTGACCGCCGCCTACGAAGAAGTAAGCGAAGAAAAACAGGCTCGCGAATATCTGCGCCGGAAGCGGCTGGTAAAGCCGAAAGATCGCGACAAGAAGCAGACGGCACGCATCTTCCGCCAACTGGTGCGCGCGGGGTTTGGAACGAAGACGATTTTCAGCATCCTGAAGAAGTGGGATGTGGATGAAGAAATCCTCAGCGCTTTAGAAGGCGAGATCGCCTGACCGCAGCTAGCTTCATGTGGGGACAGCCGCCCGGGGCAGTCCGTTTTTTCTATGAGCCGGCAAGACAAATTCGGCTACGCATTCACTTGGCAAAGGCCCCTCCGATGGTGCATACTGCATAGCCGACCCCGAATACCGTTTCTCAGGAGAACATTATGAAGTTGCGAAAAACCATGCTCGCCGCGCTGCTTTTCTGCGCGGTACCGATGGCGCTGGCTCAGGACGCAGCCACAGACGTGAAAAAGGCCGCGGATAAAACCGGCTCCGCTACCGAAAAAGCCGCCAAGACCACCGGACAAGCCACCAAGAAGGCGGCCACCACCACCGGAAAAGACACCGAAAAAGCCGCCGACAAAACCGGCCATGAAACCAAAGTCGCCGCCAAAGACACCGCGAAAGGCACAGAAAAAGTTGCCGACAAAACCGGACACGAAACCAAAGTCGTAGCCAAAGACACGGCAAAAGACACCGACAAGGCCGCCAAGAAAACCGGCAGCGCCATCAAGAAGGGCACCCTGGCCACCGGCCACGAAGTGAAAAAGGCCGGGGAGAAAACCGAAGACGCGGTGAAGTAGCTTTTCGGGAGCGTACCAGACGAAACAGCGGGCACAAAGGTCCGCAGGGGTTTACCCTGCGCGTTCCTCTGTGCCCTCTGTGTTTAATTTTCGGATGCTAAGATTGAGCGTGTCCTCATATGCTGACTGGTTCTGAAATCCGCCGGAAATTCTTGGACTTTTTTGTGCAAAAAGGGCACAAGGAGGTTCATTCTTCGTCCCTGGTGCCGGCGAACGACCCCACGCTGCTGTTCACCAACGCGGGCATGAATCAGTTCAAAGACGTTTTTCTGGGCCTCGAAAAACGCGACTACTCCCGCGCCACCACTTCGCAGAAGTGCGTGCGCGCCGGCGGCAAGCACAATGATCTGGAGAATGTCGGCTTCACCAATCGCCATCACACATTCTTCGAGATGCTGGGGAATTTTTCCTTCGGCGACTACTTCAAGAAAGACGCCATCGCGTATGCCTGGGAGCTGATCACTTCTCCAGAGTGGTTCGGGATTGATAAAGATAAGTTGTACGTGACGATCTTCGAAGGCTCGGGCGAGCCCATGCCGGTATCGCGCGACATTGAAGCCTACGACCTGTGGATTGCGCAAGGAGTGGCGAAAGAACGGATTTTCGACGGCGGCCTGAAAGATAATTTCTGGCAGATGGGCGATTCCGGCCCCTGCGGACCCTGCAGCGAGATTCACTACGACATGGGCCCGGCCGCCTCCGATCAAGGACACACGGATTGCAGGTTCCCCTGCGACTGCGGGCGCTACGTCGAGATTTGGAATCTAGTGTTCATGCAGTTCGACCGCGACACCAGCGGAAAACTGAGTCCGCTACCGAAGCCGTCGATCGACACCGGCATGGGACTGGAGCGCGCGACGGCAGTGCTTCAGGGCGTGATTTCGAATTACGACACGGACTTGTTCACCCCGCTGATCAAACGCGCTGCGGAGTTGACCGGAGCGTCGCTCACGAAAGAATTGGAAAAGGAAGCCAGCGCACAATCGGCGGCTTCCTTGCGAGTGATTGCGGACCACTCGCGGGCGGCAACATTTTTGATTTCGGACGGCCTGCGGCCTGACAATCTCGGGCGCGGCTATACCCTTCGGAAGATCATACGACGTGCCGTCCGCCACGCGACACTTTTGGGGCAGAAGAAGCCTTGCCTGCATGCCATGGTTCGGACCGTTGTTGAAATCATGAAGGACGCGTACCCGGAGCTTATTGAAAGCGCCGATCGTGTAGCCAGCGTGATCGAAAAGGAAGAGAGGAGGTTTCTGGAACTGCTGCGATCTACCCAGGACCTCCTGGACGACGAGATTCGGCGTATCGTAACGGATTCCGAAAAACTCCGCCGAGAGGGTACTTTCGAGCAGGTCTTCGACGCTCAGCGCAATGCGGTCTCGGAACTCAGAAAAAGCTCGAGGGAGGTCTGGGAAACATGGGGCGGCGCCCACGGCGCGCGGCCGACATTTTCGTGGCAGGACCAGGTCGAGTTTCGGAACGCTTTGAGCACGGACTGGGTGGACCTAATTCCCACCACCATGGGACTCCTAAATGCTCGCTCGGATCCTGATCGCGATTTCCAATCGGACAATAGGAGGCCAAAATCATTTTTCTTGGGGGAACAAGCCTTCTATTTGTTCTCTACTCACGGACTCCCTCGTGATTTCATAGAGGACGCGGCCCGGGACGCTCGTGTTTTTTTTGACTCGGAGGGATTTGAATGGGCGCTAGAGGCCGAACAGGCCCGTGCGCGCGCGTCTTGGAAAGGCGGGTCCAAGCAAACCGCGAACCCCGTCTACCAGCAACTCCCTAAATCCCTCTTTGAGGGCTACCGCCAGACTCGCTCCGAGGGCTGCGAAGTACTCGCGATCATCGTCAATAACAGCCAGGGAGTGGAGGAGCTTGCGCCCGGGGCTGAGGGCGAGATAATCCTCGACCACACACCGTTCTATGCGACTTCGGGCGGGCAGGTCGGCGACAAGGGCTGGTTGACGCTCACGGGAAGTTATCTTCCGAGCGGAGGTTCTCAGAAAATCCGTATGGAGTATTTCGGGCTCCCATCGCAGCCTTATGTGGTCGCCGAAGTCACCGGCTGCTATTCGCCCATCCAGGGCGTACGGTCGCATCAAGTCATCGCGAAGCGAGCGATTCGCGTGGGCGACAAAGTCGATGCCGTGGTGAATGCCGACGTTCGCAATTCGACCATGCGGAATCATACGGCGACGCATCTGCTTCATGCCGGGCTGCGGGAAGTTCTAGGCAAGCATGTAAAGCAAGCGGGGTCCCTGGTCGCGCCGAATCATCTGCGCTTTGATTTCTCGCACTTCGCCGCGGTCGAAGATGAAGAATTGCAAGATATCGAAGACTTTATCAACAAGGAAGTGCTGCGCAATCAGATCGTCGAAACCATCACCGACGTCCCTATCGACGAAGCAATCAACCAGTATCACGCCATGGCGCTCTTCGGGGAAAAGTATGGCGACAAGGTGCGCGTGGTGCGGATCGGCGATTTCTCCACCGAGCTTTGCGGCGGCACACACACCGGCGCGACCGGCGAGATCGGTCTGATCAAGATTCTGAAGGAAGGCAGCGTTTCGTCCGGCGTGCGGCGGGTGGAGGCGGTTACGGGGGAAGGTTCTTTGCGGCACTTCCGCAAGGATCACGAACTCGAGAAAGTGGTATCGGCGTTCGCTTCACCCACCCTCGCGCAAAGACCACGCAAGGATGCGGCTTCCTCGGCGGGCGATCTTTACGCCCACGCGGAAACAGTATCTCCGGCTGAAGCCCTGAAGTCCGAACTCGAAAAGAAAGATACCGAGATCAAGCGCCTTACGCGCGAACTTGACCAGGCTCGGATGAAATCGGCGTCATCGAGCACGGCCAACATCGGCGACCAGATCAAAGAAGTCAAAGGGGTGAAGGTTCTCGCCCATCGCGTCGACAATCTCGAGCGGACGCAGATGCGCGCGCTGGTCGACCAACTACGCGACAAGATCGGCTCGGGTGTCGTGGTGCTGGGTTCGACCTCGAATGGAAGCGTCTCGCTGATCGTGGCCGTGACCAAAGATCTCACGAGCCGAATTCAGGCCGGCAAAGTAATTGCTCCGGTGGCGCAACGAGTGGGCGGCAAGGGCGGAGGCCGCCCTGACCTCGCCGAAGCCGGCGGAAAAGATCCGGGCGCCCTGGACTCCGCACTCGCGCAAGTGTATACAGTCGTGGAATCGCTTTTGGCGAATTAAGCGTTCGCCGGTGCACGCCATGGAAGACCGCATCCGCTATGTCGAACACCAAGGCCGGCAAATCTTGCTGGTCGATATGTCGCATTGCTCCCCCCGCGAAGTCGAAAAGATCTCGCAGTTGGTTCCCACCTATGTCACTGTGGAGCCGCGCGGCTCCGTGCTGCTACTCGCCGATTTTACCGGGGCGGAGTTTGACCGCATTGCCATCGAGCGCCTGAAAGAGAGCGCGGTTTTCGATCGTCCTCACCTGAAGCGTTCGGCTTGGGTGGGCATTGAAGGATTGCCGCACATTTTTTTCGAGCACATCAAGAATTTCTCCCAGCGCGACCTGCCCGCTTTTGGAACGCGCGAGGAAGCGATGGACTGGCTGGTGAGTGACCAAGAACTGCGGCTGCCGGATGCCACTTTAGGCGACCTCCCCAAGCGGCGGCGCCCCAGCTAGCGAAACGTCTAGATAAAAAGAAACGAGAGCCCAAAACCCGAAATCCTGTGCCAGGAGATGCGAAAGTGGCAGTCGGGCGCACATGTAATCCTTGTTTCAGATTCGCTACCTTAGATCGCTATCATTCCATCGATATGCAAGGCAGCGTGGCCGACGCCAAAAACAGGCTGCCGGATTGATTAAGGCTGTCGGGGGCGAGTGAGTACGCCGGTGCTGCTGGATACGGCGGTTTTTGTTTTTGTCCTCGAGTTCCCTCGACGCCTCAGCGCACGAGCGCTCGCGATCTTGAAGAATCCGGAGAATATTCGCGAGATGAGTTTCCGTCTCGCTTACCGAGATCGCCATCCAGGAGACCCCTGGGCAAGCTGAATATCTCTGCCGAGGATGCCCGCCAGGCAATTCAGGATATGGACATTCGCATTCCGCCTTTCACCGCCGATCACGCTTTTCGCTTGTTCGAGTTGCCGCCGCACCACCTCGATCCCTTTGACCCGGCAGATCATAGCCCAGCCGTTTGCGGAAGATATGAAGATATCCCCGTCGTAACTTCGGATGACAAGTTCGTCTTGTATAAAGGCCTGAGGCTGATGTGGGGATCTGATCTGCTGATCTTGGCGGGCGAGCGTGCCCGCGCCACTTAACTTCTCCACTTCAGCGTAACCGGACCGTTCATGGGATGCTGCATCCCACAGCCGGTGCGCTTCGCTTCAAGGTGCGCGGCCTTCAATTGAAAGTACCATTTGGCGGGGCGGTCGGCGTCATCGATCAGCATGAGGTGTGGATTGTGCCGCAAGCCTTCGGCCTGCAGTTCCATGGTGCGGCGGTCTTGTTCGACAAACTTTGCAAAGACAAACTTCAGCAACTCCGCGCCAAACGGCATCCAACGAAAAATGTTCCAAGCCGCGACCACGTCAATGCGGCATTGATTGCGCGTGATGGGGGTCACTGTGGTCAGCGACGAAAACCAGTACCTCCCCGCTCGAACAATTTCCCGGCGCAGGTTCGGCAGGACGAAATCAATCGTGGTCGTGATGGAATCGGCATCCGCATAAAGCCGAAGAAGCTTGTAGGGCGCGGAGTTTGAGCTGGGCGTATGCGCGCTCATGCGAAAACCGTTTGGAATCGGCTCGAAGTGTTTCTCCTTCTCGTGAATGCTATGGCGGCTGCGCCACCACCACGCCTGGTGAACGAAGGGTCCGTGGGCGGGATCCATGAGTCCAATGATGCCGTGATCGATGCTGACCGGCATCTCGGCGGTGAGGTAAGCGAGTTTGTATTTCCCGCTGGAAGTTTCTTCGAACTTGTCGATTTGAGGAGCCGGCTCCGGCGCTTCCTCGGGCGCGGTGAAACCCGCGCCCGGCGGCCCAGTATCTGGAATGTATACCCAGATAAATCCATCCCGTTCTTCGCAGGGATAGCTGCCGGCATAGATGCGCTCGACTTTCAGTTTTTGGTCCGCGGTGAGTGATGGAATCAGCTGGCATTGGCCATTGTGAGCGTCAAACTGCCAGCCGTGATACGAGCACTCGACATTTTCTCCATCGAAGCGGCCACAGTGCAGGGGCATGCCGCGGTGCGGGCAAGCGTCGCGCAGGGCGAAGGCACGGCCGTCGCGGTCGCGGCCCACGACCAGCGGAATCTCGAGCAGCATAGCCTGGTGCAGCCGATTGCGGTCCACGCGATCCAAGGGCAGCGCGCGATACCAGAAGCCGGTGAGCATGAGCGAGTCCGGCGCCTGGCGTTGGAGAAGTTCGCTGTCAGTCATGGGACGAGCGCGGTCGGATGCCTCGCGGATCGAAAGCCTATGCTAGCATCCGCCGGAATTTTCGGCGCGCGATTGTAGCGCCGCCATCTCGGCGGCCGCTGGGCGGGCGTCACGCTCGCCCAGCCAAGAGCAAGCACACCCTTCGACAAGCTCCAGGCAATGCTGTCATGACTGTGGGCAAGGATACCGGCGCCACATGTGAGGCTAACTCGCGAGCGCGGCGTGAGCGGCCGCTGCTTTCGCAACCTCGAAGGCACGCTCCTTTTCTCCCACTTCGTCCAATTGAAGATGCTTGGTCTCGGGAGAGAAGCGCAGGCTAATGAAAGTCATGGCCGCGCCGATCGTCAGAATCACCGCCGGCGACAACCACATATCCTGCTTCTCAACGGCGGCGATAAACGGGATTTTGTGAGCCCACCACACGTAGGCGCTGAACCAGGCGCCCAGCAAGGCGCCGGAAGAATATCCAAAGCCCACTCCCGCAGCCCGGCGCCGAGTGGGAAAGCGTTCACAGAGATAAGCTGGGACCACTCCCCAGGCGAGCTTGAGCATGGCTGCCATCACGGTGCCAACAATCGCCATCCAAAGATTGCGCGCGACGGCCGCATGATAGAGCACGTAGAACACAGGAATTCCAAAGACGACCAAGAACGCGCAATACCACTGCGTCAGAATCTTCCTTCCAGTTTTATCCGAGAGCCAGCCGTAAAAGTTGTAACCGAGGAATGCCATGAACAGGGCGAAGCCGTAGATCAAACTATAAGTGGTAGTGTCGAAGCCTCGGCCTTTCAGGGTAAGAATATTGGGCAGAAAACCATACACCGAGTAATCGGTAAGAAAGAGGCCAGTCATAAAGAAAAAGACCTGCAGAAAATCGAAAAGTTGCGGGGGCTTGAACAGGCTCAAGAAAGGAGATTTTTCGATCTTGCCGCGGGCTTTGGCCTTTTCGAATTCCGGCGACTCGTGCAGATTCTTGCGAATGTAAAGCGCCAGGAAAACCGGGATTACGCCAGTCATAAAAACAATGCGCCAGCCGTACGCAAGCATGGTTTCTTTGGTAGTGAGGAAGGAGACCAGGGCGAAAACGAGAGAACCGAAAACATAGCCGAGCGGGAATCCGGATTGGATGAAGCCGCCGATCAGCCCGCGCTTTTTCTGCGGAGCGTACTCAATCGCGAAAGTGTGGCCCACGGCATATTCGCCGCCGAAGAAGACCCCCATGAATAAACGAAGCGTGCAGAAGATCACATAGGACCAAACCCCGACCTGCGCGTAGGTGGGCAGAAAGCCCCCGAGCAGCGACATGAGCCCCACGCCGCCGATGGTAAAGACCAGGAGAAACTGCCGTCCAATTCTGTCGGCGAAGCGGCCAAAGATCGCCGAACCAATCGGCCTCGCGGCCATGGTGATCGAATACGTGAAAACGATCACGATGTACTGCCACGCGGCGCTACCTTTCGGGGAGATGAACACTTTGATTAGAATTGGCGCCATGATGAGAACCAGCGCCATATCGTAGGCGTCGAGCATGAAGCCCAAAAACTGCGATATCATAGCCATCTTTGCATCTTTGGACAGGAACGATTGAGTCTCGGACATGGAGAACTCCAGCAGCGCGCAGGACCTGTTGCGGAGGTAGATATATCACGCTCGCCGGAGCAAATTTGCGATTTCCGTCACTCTACTTTGTGATCTGTGGGCGCGTCTGATGTGACGTGCAAACACTGGGAATTTGGAGGAGTGAATTTCCATGGAATTTATCGGCCACTTTCGGCGGCTGACACCGGTGCAGCGCAATACTTTCATCGCCTGCTTTCTGGGCTGGTCGCTGGACGCATTCGACTTTTTCATTCTGACTTTTTGTGTGAGCGCGATCGCCACTCAGTTCCAGGCAAAAGTTTCCGCTGTTGCGGAGGCGATTTTCCTTACCCTGGCGATGCGTCCGGTAGGCGCGTTTTTGTTTGGAGTCATGGCCGACCGCTACGGCCGGCGACTTACACTCATGGTCGATATCGTCGCCTACTCGGTTTTCGAGCTGGCTTCGGCCTTCGCGCCCTCGCTCAAAGCGCTGCTGATGATGCGCGCATTGTTCGGGATCGCCATGGGCGGCGAATGGGGAGTGGGTGCGGCGCTCGCGTTTGAAACACTGCCCGCAGAGGGCCGTGGATTTTTCTCCGGGCTTTTGCAGGAAGGTTATGCGGTGGGCTATCTCATGGCCGCCCTCGTGTACCGCACTCTGTTCCCCGCCTTCGGCTGGCGCGGGATGTTCATTGTCGGCGCGCTGCCGGCTTTTCTCGTGATCTACATCCGCACCAAAGTCGACGAATCCCCCGCGTGGCTGCAAGGCAAGACGGCCAGAGACACCGAAAGCCGCCTGGGCAAGGACATCCTCACTTATGTAGGCACGTTCGTTTTTCTGGTCGTGCTCATGTTCAGTTTCAATTCCTTCAGCCACGGCACCCAGGATCTTTATCCCACATTCCTGCAGAAGGACCATCATTTCACGCCCCAAACCGTCGGTCTGATTGCGATCATCGCGAACGTCGGCGCTCTGCTGGGTGGAATTGTGTTCGGGACCTGGTCGGAAAAAATCGGGCGGCGGAGGGCGATAGTGATCGCAGCTTTGCTGGCGATCCCGGTGATTCCGCTGTGGGCGTATTCCCATACCGTGCCCATGCTGGCCCTGGGAGGTTTCGTGATGCAATTCATGGTGCAGGGCGCGTGGGGCGTGGTCCCGGCGCACTTGAACGAACTCTCGCCCTCCTCGGTTCGGGGAACGTTTCCCGGCTTCGCCTATCAGATTGGCAACCTGCTCTCTTCGCGCAATGTGGTGGTGCAGGCCAAACTTGCCGAGCAACGCTATGGAGGCATTTTCGCCCCGGTGCTGGCCTGGACCGTCTTGATTGTTGCAACCCTGGTCGCCCTGGTCAGCGGAAGTGGACGGGAAAAGAAAGGCATAGACCTCTCAAGCACGATTCGCGAACACGGCTCGGCCTGACTGCGCTCGAACCATCCCGCCCCGGCAGGAAAAGCTTGGGATGCAAGATTCAGCACACTGCCGGGTGAGTGCCTGGATACCCTCCCCAAAGCGGCATTGTCATTGCTCCATTCCTGTGGTACGGTAGGTGAAATTTCAAGCCTTCGTAAACACATTCTCAAGGGCCTCTTCAAGGTGCGGTTTCGCGCGAATGCGTGTCCGGGGGTAGCGCCGCTATGAAAGAAACAATGGACTCGATCCCAGCCAGATCTGCAGACGATCAGGATAATTTTGCCAATCGCAAGTTGATCCGTCCGGCGCTGCCGCGCCTCGATCACAACCAAGGCAATCACGGCAACCACAATCCCAACCATCTGAATGCCAATCAGTTTCCGGGCGTGGAACATCGCGACCGCCCCCGCCATGACCGCTCGGAGCGCGGCGAACGGCGCGAGCGCGGCGAACGCAACGATCGTTCCACGGGCGAAGGTGGACGCAAAGCCGCGCCTCCGGAGCAAACCAACGCTGAGAATTTCTATTACCAAAAGCAGATGCAGTCGAGAACCCCTATGGTGATCGTGCTGCGCGACGGCGAAGAGATTCACGGCATCATCGAGTGGTACGACAAAAGCTGCATCAAGGTCATTCGCGAAGATGGCAACCCCAATCTGATGATCTACAAGCCCGCCATCAAGTACATGTTCAAGGAAGAGGAAAACTAGGGCAGCCTCGAGTAATGGAGAAATTTAGTCATCGGAAAATCTGAGAACACCCCTAGCAAAATCGTCCTTCCAATACATCATTTCTAAATTACTCAATTTTCCGGAATTGCGTTAATGCCGCTGGTCCTCCCGTTTGACAATCTCTCTTATCTCCCATAGCATCAATCACTTGAGAGATTTTCCGAGTCTGCATCCGGGAGCCGCGCGTGATTAAGCTCGATATCATCAACGAAGTCGTAGCCAGAACCGGCATCACCAAGACCAAAGCTGAGTTGGCGGTGGAAACCGTTTTTGAGAGCATGAAGAAGGCGCTTGCCCACGGCCATCGCATCGAACTGCGCGGATTCGGCGTCTTCAATGTGCGCCCGCGCAAGACCGGAATCGGCCGCAATCCGCGCACCGGCGCCGAAGTATCCATCCCGCCCGGCAAAGCCGTGCGCTTCAAGCCCGGCAAAGAATTACAGTCCATCGATTGACAGGGACAAACTTCCAGTGTGCTGTCCCGCGAATTCGTGTCATAAATTCTCGTTGTCATCGAGAGCGCGTTTTTTGCGCGAAGGACCTGTGTCATGGATTCGACCCAGCTAACGCCCCGTTTGACTCCCGCCGAACGTAGTAGCATCTAGGAGAAGGCTTTCGGAAAAATCCTGAAGGCTAAAATAGGATGTCGGAACCCGCATGTCGGATCCCAGTATCCCTCTAGCTTCTTCCACCCTCGAATATTACCGGACGCTGCCGGCGCCCGCTCCGCCCCGGCCGCGGCCGCGTTATTGGCTGCACGCGTTCCTGCTGCTCGCCACCGCCTTCACCACGCTGGTCATGGGGGCGCGCATGCAGTACAACTTCGAACAAGGCCGGCCGGCGCTTTCCTTAGACGATGCCACCGACCTCTCCTCCTACTTCCCCGAGAACTGGCCCGCCCGCCTGCTCGGTGGCGTGCCCTTTATGGCCGCGGTCATGTTGTTTTTTCTGGCCCACGAAATGGGCCACTACTTATATTGCCGCCATTACGGGGTGCACGCGACTCTGCCTTTTTTCATTCCCATGCCCACGCTGATCGGCACCATGGGAGCGGTCATTCTCATACGTTCGCGGATTCGTTCCCGTACAGCTCTCTTCGACATAGGCATCGCCGGACCCATCGCCGGCTTCGTAGTCGCTCTCGCGGTCCTCACAATTTCGCTGGCATGGTCCAAGCCGATGCATGCCGGGCTGGCTCCGGCGGATTATGAACTTGGTTATCCCTTGATCTTCTCGTTGCTTCAGCACTTGCTGGTATCGCTGGGCGTGTTGCGTGGAGTCGCCGCTCTTCCCTTCAGCCGCGTGCTCTTGCATCCCACGGTGATTGCGGCCTGGGTCGGAATGTTCGCCACGTCGTTGAACCTGCTCCCTGGCGGCCAACTCGATGGCGGCCACATCGTTTTTTCCATCGCTCCAAAAGCCCACAAGCTGATCTCGCGGCTAACGATTTTGATCCTTCTACCCATGGCCTACTATTTCTGGGCGGGATGGTTCGTATGGGCGATTCTTCTGCAGTTAAGCAGCCTGCGCCATCCCCAAGTCGCGGAGTGGCCACGAGTCACGGGGGGCAGAATTTGGCTCGCAGTCCTGGCCTTGGTGATACTGGTCCTTACGGTGACTCCCGCACCCTTTGGACATGCGTCTCTGCCCGAAGCGATCCGCCAGTTGCGCGGCCGCTAGAGACCCGACCTTCGATTTCGTTTCGGATCCCGAGCGCCGCCTCGTATAATCAGCCTACTCAATCGTTTTAATGCTGATGCGAAGGTGTTCTGCCTTGAATACATGGCCTCCCTTGAAGGCGATGATCCCTGCCCTGCTAGGCACGGCAGGTTTTTTTTCTCTCGTTTTTTCCTGCGCCGCCCAGACCATCGAAGTCGACGCCTCGCATCCCACCAATCATTTCGTGCCCAAAGAAACTCTGGGAGCGGGCATCGATCGCATTCCGGTGGAAGCCATCGACAAGGATCTGCTGCAACCGACGCTCGAAAAAACTCTGGCCTCGGGATGGCAACCCGTAACCTACCGCCAGAATACCGAACTAGCCGTCGAGGCCTGGCATTGGAATCCGCAAGGGACATGGAGCAACAGTGGCGACAGAAGCGGCGCAAGCGGCAAAGGCTACTTCACCGGCTCCGCGACTCCCACGGGAATGATTCGCTACTCCTACGGCTACGCCTTGCCCCGCCGCGGCTTCACTCGCAACGACGGCACCGACAACGTTGGCTTCTCGCGGCTCACGGATGGCGATCTGGAAACTTTCTGGAAGAGTAATCCATACCTCACGCAGCACTTCACCGGCGAGAGCGACGCGATGCATCCCCAATGGGTATTGCTCGATCTGGCGCAGGCGCAGGCCGTGAACGGCATTCGCATCGCATGGGGAGAGCCTTACGCGCGACGCTACGTGGTGCAGTACTTTAGCGGCGACGATCCCATCAAGGCCGCGACCCGCGGAGTCTGGCAAACCTTTTCCCAAGGAACCGTCAGCGCTGGAAAAGGCGGCACGGAAACGATTCGCTTGAGCGGCAGCCCCTCGAACGTTCGATTCGTGCGCGTCTGGATGACCGAATCCTCGAACTCCTGCGACGCCGATGGCTCCGCCGATCTGCGAAATTGCGTGGGCTACGCCATCCGCGAACTATATCTAGGCACCATCACCGGCGACGGCGCGTTTCACGACATTCTTCGACACACGCCGGATCAAGAACAGACCGCGACCTATTGCTCGTCAGTCGACCCCTGGCATCGACCGTCTGACCTCGCTTCGACCAAACAGGCGCAGATGGGCTTCGATCTTTTCTTCACCAGCGGCATAACCCGCGGACTGCCCGCTATGATTCCGGTCGCGATGCTGTACGACACTCCCGACAACGCCGCAGCTGAGATTGCCTATCTCAAGGAGCGCGGCTATCCCATCTCCTACGTCGAGATGGGTGAAGAAGCCGACGGCCAGGACATGTTGCCGGAAGACTATGCCGCTCTCTACCTGCAATGGGCGACGGCCATTCATCGCGTCGATCCCGAACTAAAGCTCGGCGGCCCCTCGTTCCAAGGCGTGAATAAAGACATAGAAATCTGGCCGAACGCCGACGGAAAAGTTTCCTGGACGGGCCGCTTCGTCGATTACCTGAAACAGCACGGCCGCATGAACGATCTGGCATTCTTTTCCTTCGAGCACTATCCCTACGACGCCTGCAAAACCCCGTGGGGTGTGCTCTACGACGAACCCGAGTTGGTAAGCCATATCACGCAGGTGTGGCACGAAGACGGCATCCCCGCCGATACGCCCATGTTCATCACCGAAGGAAATCTCTCGCCCGGAGCCAGCGAGACTTATCAGGATCTTTTCTCCGGACTCTGGCTCGCCGACTATATTGGATCGTTTCTAAACGCAGGCGGCAAAGGCATTTACTTCTTCCACTATTTGCCGCTGCAGATGGAGCCCGGCTGCAACAATTCTCCGGGCACCTTCGGTATGTTCACCGTTGACGCCGATTATCAGATTCAGCAGCCGCTGGCACAGTTCTTCGTGGCGCAGTTGATCAACCGGAATTGGGTCCAACCGGAAGGCGGAGACCATCAGGTTTTTGCGGCCAAGAGCGATCTGGAAGACGGCGCCGATCACGAACTGGTGACGGCCTATGCGGTGAAGCGTCCCGACGGGAACTGGGCACTGCTGGCCGTGAATCGCGATCAGCAGAATTCGCACCGCGTACGAATCGCGTTTGACGGCGGGGAGAAAGATAGAAGCTTCTTCGACGGGCAAGTCGAGATTTCAACTTTCGGCAGCGCGCAGTATCGATGGCATCCCGCGCAAACGCGCTTCATGGCCCACGCGGAGGCTGGAGCGGAACACACCATCGTCGCCGTAAGCGGCGGCCATGCCGACCCCGACGGCCCCGTGTTTCGTACAACCATAATCGCAGCACCAGACACGATGTTCGATTTGCCGCCGGCGTCGGTAGTAGTGATTCGCGGCAGCATTGGCCAGAAGTAACCTTCACTTCTTTCTCGGCGAGCGGGTGAGTGCGGGCAGAGTTCGCCCGTGTTCACAGTATCCTATGAGTTCGGCCAGGCGCTTACGTTTGGTTTCCTCTTTCTTAGCGCTGATCACCCACCAGTTGCAGGTTCTGCGGTACCACGGGGCCTGGTCTTGAAAAAAATTCCACGCCCCTGGGTTGGCGCGAAACGTCTTCCGATAGGCGACGGGCAGCTCCGCCGTTTTCCTTTGCTCGTAGGAATAGCTCTCGGTCCGCTGTCCTTCGCGCTGCTCAAACGCCGCCAGGCCCGTCGCGTGCATGAGTCCCCTGGCGGAAAGCTCGCTCGCACGTCGCACGTTAACCGCGCTCCAAACACTCCCCGGTCTGCGCGGCGTAAAGCGAATCGTATAGCTGATCGGACTCACGCTTTTGCGGATGCCGTCGATCCAGCCGAAACATAGAGCGCCATCGACCGCCTCCGGCCAGGTGATGCTGGGTCGCCCGGATTCGCGTTTGTACAGGCCGACCCAAAGTTCTGCGGCGTCCTTATGATGTTCTTTCAGCCATGCTCGCCAGTGCGCAGACGATGGAAAGAAATGAGGCTTTGGAGCCATAAATAGGATTATCCCCCAGCTCCAGCCCTTGCGCTAAGAACTGAGAGCTACTTGCCAAGAGCTTCTTCTCACATCAGCCACAATGCATCTACATCAACAATCACCTGTGTCCGCGGAATCTTCTGCTGCGCCGCGTAGGCCAGCATGGCGCGCAAGGTGGCGTTCAGCCTTTCCCGGCTCGGCGATTTCAACACGAAATGATAACGGTAGTCGCGCTTCAGTCGCATGATCGGCGCGGTCGCCGGACCGAGCACGCGCACCCCCTCATGACGATTTTGCTCGAACCATCGTCCCAAGGTTCCCGACCATTGCAGCGCTTCGTCAAGTTTATCGCTGCGAATGAGAACGTTGGCCAGCGCGGAATAGGGCGGATAGTGCATCCAACTGCGGAAGCGCAATTCCTTCTCATAGAATCCGGTGAAGTCGTGGCGGGCCGCATACTGCACCGCGTAGTGATCCTGAAAATAAGTTTGCAGAATCACTTTGCCGGGAGATTGCCCGCGCCCGGCTCGCCCCGCCACCTGCGTCAGCAACTGGAAGGTGCGCTCGGCGGCGCGAAAATCGGGCAACCCCAGCGCGCTGTCGGCGCCCACCACGCCGACCAGCGTAACTCCGTGAATATCGTGACCCTTGGCGATCATCTGCGTGCCCACCAGCAGATCGAGTTCACCTTCGCTGAGCGCGTTCAGCGTGCGCTCGAAATCTTCATTTCCGCGCACCGTGTCGCGATCAAGCCGCGCGATGCGAGCCTGCGGGAACATGCCATGCAGTATTTCTTCCAGCTTTTCCGATCCTGTCCCAAGAAAATAAACATACTCGCTGCCGCACTCAGCGCAGGCTTTCGGCACCGGCGCGGTGAATCCGCAGTAATGGCAAACCATCTTGTGTTCGCGCTTGTGATGGGTCATCGAGATCGCGCAGTTCCTGCACTGCAACGTCTTGCCGCAGGTGCGGCACAGCACCACCGGCGAATATCCGCGGCGGTTCAGCAGCACCATGACTTGCTCATTTCGGTCGAAGCGCTCCTTGATCTCCGCGGCGAGTTTGCGCGAGATTACTTGCTCGTGGTCGGTCTCCTGAAATTCCTGGCGCATGTCGATAATCTCGACCTCCGGCAGCGGCCGCCGCTCCACGCGGTCAGGCAACTCCACCAGCGCATATTTATTCTTCGTGGCGTTGAAATAAGATTCGAGCGAGGGCGTCGCCGAGCCCAGCACCACGGCCGCATTCGCCATCTTGGCCCGCATCACCGCGATGTCGCGAGCATGATAGCGCGGCGTCTCCTCCTGCTTGTAGGAAGAATCGTGTTCCTCGTCGACGATGATCAGCGCCAGATCGGCAACCGGCGCGAACACCGCCGAGCGCGTGCCCACAACCATCCGCGCATCCCCGCTCTTGATGCGATGCCACTGTTGCGCCCGCTCTTTGTCCGATAAGGCCGAATGCAGAATAGCGACTTCATCGCCGAAGATCTGATGCAGATCGGCCGCGACCGCAGGCGTGAGGCCGATCTCCGGGACGAGAAGAATCGCAGAGCGTCCGGCCTCGAGCACGGAACGCATGCCCGCAAGATACACCGCGGTCTTGCCCGAACCCGTAACTCCATGCAGAAGCATGCCGGAAAACTTGCTTGAATCCACGGCTTCGCGCAGCCGCGTCAGGGCGGATTGCTGCGCCGAATTCAACTCGAATGCAAAAGGCGAGGCTCGCGGCTTGCTGCGCGAGATGGCGAAGTCCGCCGGCTCTTCGCTCACTTCGACGATCTCACGCTTCACCAGCGTGCTGAGAGTCGTGCGGGGAACGTCCAGAGCCTGCAGCGTTTCCGTCGGAACGCGCCCTCCAGAGGCACTCAAAATCTCTACCAGCTTCCGCTGATTGTCGTTAAGTTTGCCCTCAGCACTCTTGAGCACCGCGATCTTGATTGTTCGGCTTGCGTCCCGCACCGCCGACACATCTTCCCGCGCCTACCATTTTTTTCGTACCATGCCGCCAAGGATTGCTTTCGACGCGCGAGTGGCGGAGCGCAGGGTTTGTTCGCGAACCGGACGAGAATCTTCCGATGCATCTTCTTGTGCCGAGAGATAGTCGAGCACACGAAATTCGGCGGCTTGCTCCTCGGGCGTACGCCGCGAGCGCGCCGAAGATCCAGACATGCCGGCTCGGTGCAGCGCCAGTCGGCCTTCTTTCGTGATGCGATAGGCGCCGGCGCGTTTGAACTCAGCGTTCAGCGGCAGCATGGTTCGGAATACGTCACCGATCGGAGCGAGGTAATAATCGGCGATCCAGCGCCCCAGCCGTAGCAACTGCTCATCCAGCACCGGCTCCGCGTCAAGCACACCCTGAATGGCTTTGGTCGCAACCGACGGTTTGCGATCATGCAGCTCAACCACGATGCCGGCCATCCGCTGTTGACGGAACGGCACCAGCACGCGGCCGCCAACCACCGGAGCGGCCTCGGCTGGGACACGGTAGGTAAATGCCATGTCGAGCGGCACCGGCAAGGCAACATCGCAGAACTCGGGCATCGATTGGAAGGATAACTCAGCGGCGACTGCAGATCTCGACCCCGCCGCTGAGTCCAGGTCTTGTCATTTCAGGCCTTGTCATTTCAGGCCTTGTCATCCCGAGCAAAGCCCGGGACCCTGGTTTTCGTTGGCGACGGCAAGTCGGATAGCAGCAGAAAAAAATTTTAAACTCGATCACTCCTCAGCTTTTTTCGGCGGCACGATACCAAGATATTTCATCACCATCTGCAAGTCCTTCCAGGTCTCGCCCTTCTGCCGCGGATCGCGCAGCAGGAAAGCGGGATGATAGGTGACGGCAAGGCGCGCCCCGGGCCACGAAGGATCGCTGCTGCGAACGCCCGCGGGTTTGAAGTCGTACCAGCGCCCGCGCAACTCAGACATCGGCGCGTTGATGGCCAAAAGATTCTTCGCCGCCACCGCGCCCAGCGCAACAATCACCTTCGGTTGTATCGTGGCAATCTGCCGCATCAGAAATGGCGAGCAGGTTTCGCACTCGTCGCGCTCGGGCGTGCGATTGCCCGGGGGGCGGCACTTGACGATATTCGCGATGTACACCTCTTCGCGCCGCAGGCCCATGGCTTTGATCATGTTGTTGAGCAACTGTCCGGCGCGACCCACGAAAGGCTCGCCTTGCGCATCTTCGTCGGCACCAGGGCCTTCGCCCACGAACGTTAATTCCGCGCGCGGATTGCCCACCCCGAACACAATCTGCTTGCGGCCCTGCAAGTGAAGCTTGCAGCGCGTGCAGTCGCCCAGGTCTTCGCGAATCACTTGAAGGGCGGCGATGGGGTCGGCGACTCCATATTCCGGCTTCGGCGAAATGATTTCGAAAACATTCGGTCCGGCGATAACCGGAACCACCGTGGATTTTCTGGCGGACATTTCCTCTCGCATTTCCATTGGATTTGACGGCGCTGCGGTCAGAGCTGCCGGAGTTGCTTCAACCTCATCCGGCGCGGAGGCGGCCTGTGCGGGCGAACTCTCGCGCCGGTAAAAATCGTAAATGCCCAGCTCATGGTAGTAGCGCAGGCGCTCGGCCAGCGCGCGCCGCAATTCCGGATCGAGGGTGGGGGGCATTCGTGCTTCGATTGTAATGCAGAGACGAGAACGGCGCCTTCAGGCTTTCACCGGCGATTTGCGCTGCTGGCGAATTCGCACGACCTGGTCAAGCACGCGCTGCGCCACTTCCCACTTGCTGGTTTCCGGCACTTCGACCAGTTCATCGTGAGTAATGATAGTGACTTGGTTACGCTCCGAATCGAAGCCGATGCCTTCGCGCGAAACATCATTTACGACGATCGCATCGAGATTCTTAGCCGCAAGTTTCTGGCGGGCGTTCTCCAGAACATTTTCGGTTTCGGCGGCGAAACCGACGACGATCTGCGCTTGCTTGCGCGCAGAGATTTCTTTGAGAATATCGGCGGTCGGCTCCAGTTCGAGCGTGACCGGTCCTTTGCGCTTCATCTTCTGCGGGAAAATCACCTTCGCGCGGTAGTCCGAAACCGCGGCACTCTTGATAACAATCGTGGCCTGCGGCAAAAGATTCAGCACCGCATCCCGCATCTGCTCGGCCGATTCCACGCGCGTGATCTCGGCTGCTCCCGGCGGCGTAAGCGCCGTTGGTCCACTCACCAGCTGCACGCGTGCGCCTCGCCGCAACGCCGCCTCGGCCAAGGCGTAGCCCATGCGACCGCTGGAGCGGTTGGTCAGGTAGCGGGCGGGATCGATTTTCTCGCGCGTCGGTCCAGCGGTAATCAAAACAGTTTCGCCGCTCAAGTCCTGCGCTGCGCCGAGCGCCTCAAGAACGGCGGAAACGATGGCCTCATGTTCCGCCAGCCGCCCCGACCCGGTCATGCCGCAAGCGAGATAACCCGCGCCCGGCTCGACAATCCTCACGCCCCGTCGGCGCAGGACATCCAAATTCGACTGCGTCGCTGCATGATTCCACATGTTGACGTTCATCGCCGGAGCGATCACGACGGGAGCGGTCGTGGCGAGATAGAGCGTGGTCAGAAAATCGCCGGCAATGCCCTGCGCGAAGTGCGCCAGAACATCGGCGGTGGCGGGGGCAACGACAAGAGCGTCAATCGACTGAGCCACGGCTATGTGCTCAATGGCGGAGTCGATGTTGGCGGACTCTTGCTCACCCGGCGAAAACATCTCAGTAATCACTTTTTCGCCAGTGAGCGCAGCGAAGGTGAGCGGACGAATAAACTCCTGGGCAGCGCGCGTCATGACGACCTGCACGCGAAGCCCGCGATCCTGCAGCAGCCGCACAATCTCGGCCGCTTTGTAGGCCGCGATGCCGCCAGTCACTCCCAGAGCAACTTTCATAAGCCGCTAGGCGTCGCCGAAAGCCTTATCGAAGACTTCAGCAGCCTGCTCGACCGCGCTGCGAGTTTCGGGAATTTCCCATTTCACTTTGCCCGCGCGGATTTCGTCTTGTGCGATGCGGCAGGGTTTGCGGGAGTTGGTTTGAACCACCGGCGGGGCTCCCGATTGCAATTGACGGGCGCGCCGGGCGGCCACCAGGATGTAGCGATAGTTGCTGTCGAAGCCTTCGATCAATTTCATAAATTCTCTCCCCGATGCCGGGATGCAAGATTTGGATTGCCGAAGTGATGCGCTTCGTTCGTCGGCGGGGGAAGGCCGAGAACTGCTCCACTATTTTCCCACGAAATTCAACTTTGCGGGGGCGGCGGGCCGCACAAACAGGTTACCGAGGTCTGGCGCTACTCCGACGACCGAAAAGAGTCCAGTATCGGTCGCAAGCGCTGCTGAACGTTCGCCAAGCGGCAGCACTCCGCGAGGCTGACAGTTTTTTTCTCTTCTTCCGAAAGCGCCCCTCCCGCGCGCAACAGGCGTTCGCCGCGCACCACCGCCCGCAGTAACTTGATCGAATCTTCCAGTTGATCGTTCACCAGAATATAGTTGTAGCGATCATAATTCTCGATTTCGCGAGTGGCAGTATCGAGTCTGCGCTGGATGACCTCTTCGCGATCCTCGCTGCGCTTCCGCAAGCGCTCTTCGAGCGTTCTGCGATTCGGAGGCAAAATAAAAATGCCGGTGGCCTGCGGCAGCTTGTCTTGAATTTGCCTTGCGCCCTGGACATCGATGTCGAGCAGAAGATCGCGCCCATGCTTTTCTGCCTGATGCAGAAACCGGCGCGCGGTGCCGTAGTAATTTCCGAACACCTCGGCATGTTCGAGAAATGCATCTTCGCGAATCATCTTTTCGAACTCCTCCCGCGAAACAAAAAAGTATTGCCGGCCGTTGACTTCACTGCCGCGCGGTGCCCGCGTGGTGTAGGAGATGGAAAACTCCAGATCGCTGACTTTCTTCAACAGCTCATTCACCAGCGTCGATTTACCCGAGCCCGAGGGGGCGGAGATGATGTAAATCAGGGGCTGGTGGAGGGGAGAATTCATTCCAGGTTCTGCACCTGTTCGCGCGATTTTTCGATCTCCGCTTTCATGACAAGTCCCGCCTCGGTGATTTTCAGCGCCTCGCCTGCCAAGCCGGAGGTCTTCGAGAGTAGCGTGTTCGCCTCGCGATTCATCTCCTGCAAGAGAAAATCCAGCTTCTTGCCGACCTCTCCGTTTTCATCGAGCAGCCCCAGAAAATGCTGCACGTGGTTCTCCATGCGCACGATTTCCTCCTGGATATCGCTGCGGTCCACCAAAAGTGCGGCTTCTTGGAGGACTCGTTCCTTATCGGCGCTGGAACCGAGCAACTCCTCGATCCGCGTCTGCAGCCGCTCCAGATAACTCTGCAGCATCGAACGCCGGTGCTGTTGGACGACCCTCACGGCCGCAAGTAGATGTTCCATACGCTGGCGGAGTTCGCGCTCAATGCCGCGGCCCTCTTGCTCGCGCATTTCATTCAGGCGCGCGAGCGCTTGTTCGACGGTTGCCATCACCGCGGATTCGAGCACGCCATCTTCCGGATCGCTGGGCGCATCGAGCGCGCCCGGGATGCGGAGAATCGCATTGAGATCGGGCTCGGCCGGCACTCCGAACTCGCCGGCGGCCGCGCGAAACGCCGCGATATAAGCACTCACCAACGGACGATTCAGCGCCAGAGTTCCGCCGCTGCCGCGCTCCAGGCTCAGCACCACCTCGATGTGTCCGCGGGCAAGCTTTGCTTTCAACAAGCGACGAAGTTGCATCTCGATCGAATCGGAACCGGACGGCAAACGAAAGTGCAGATCGAGAAAACGATGATTTACCGACTTCAACGCCAGCAGAAAGGCGAGATGTCCTCGACCATGCGAGGAGGGGGACGCGCCATCCCCTCCTGAAGGGCTCACGATTTCGCCTTTGACCTGGGCAAATCCCGTCATCGAACGGATCGGCATATTGATTCGCAGTCTCTCGTTAAACCATCGCGGCCAAGCAAGCACTGCTTAATCTCTTAGAAACACTTTAGCTGGGTCGAGCCGGTTCCAGTTTCTGCTCAAAGTCTGCGAACTGCAACTCGTAGAGACGCCGGTATGTGCCCAACTTCGTCATCAGTTCTTCATGAGCGCCGATATCGGCGATGGCGCCGTTTTCAATCACCACGATGCGATCAGCGCGACGCACAGTAGAGAGACGGTGCGCGATCACGAAAACGGTGCGCCCGCTCATCAAATTGTGCAACGCGGATTGCACCAGCGCCTCCGACTCGCTATCCAGCGCCGAGGTGGCCTCATCCAGAATCAAGATAGGCGCGTTCTTAAGGAGCGCGCGGGCAATGGCAATGCGCTGCCGCTCTCCGCCTGAAAGCCGTACGCCGCGCTCCCCGATCACCTCGTTGTAGCCTGCAGGCAGGGCGCGGATGAAATCGTGCGCCAGTGCAGCCCGAGCTGCAGCTTCTACCTCTTTCAAGGGAACATGGGGCTGGCCGTAGGCGATGTTGTTGCGCACCGTGTCGTTGAACAAAACCGTTTCTTGCGTCACGATTCCGACTTGCTGGCGCAACGAAGCCAGAGTCACATCCCGCACATCGTAGCCATCGATCAGCAGCCGACCCTCACTGGGATCGAAGAAGCGCGGGATCAAATGCACCAGCGTGCTCTTGCCCGAGCCACTGGACCCGACGATGGCAACCACTTCTCCACGCCGAACTTCGAGTTTGATGTCGTGCAAAACCCGAGCGTCGTCGCCCTCGCCACCATAAGTAAAACTCACGTGATCGAATTGGACAGTGTTCGAAAATGCAGGCAAGCGCCGTGCGCGCGGCTTTTCACGGACCTCGTCTTCCACATCCATAAACTTGAAGATCTCGCTTGAGGCGCCGAGGGCCTGCTGGAAGTTGTTGTTGAAGAGGGCAAATTTGCGCACGGGGTTATACAGGCTGAACACCGCAGTGATGAAGGCCAGGAAAACTCCCGGTTTCATTTGATTGTGCGCGATCCGGTCACGCCCGATCAACAGCAGCATCGCGATTCCGACGGCGCCAAAGATATCCATCAGCGGCGAACTGAGAGCCGTGGCGGCGACGGAACGCAGATTGGCGCGAAAGAGCCGCCGGGCAGCGCCGCGAAAGCGGGAGATCTCCCATTTCTCGCTGTTGAAAGCCTTGACAATGCGATTGCCGGTAATGGTTTCGTGGAGAATATTTTGGATTTCGGCCAGCTTGTCTTGCCCCTGCCGCGTTGTGCTACGCACTCGCGAGCCAATCTTGCGCGAAGAGTAAATGATCGCGGGAAGAAACAGCAACAGCACCCAAGCGAGCTTGCCGCCGAGAACGACAACCACAGCCGCGACCGCCAGAAAGGTGAAGAACTGCTGCAGGAATTCTGCCAGCACAGTGGACATGGCGTACTGCACACGCTCAATGTCGTTGATGATGGCGGAGAGGAGAGTCCCCGTGGCATTCTTGGAGAAGAAAGCCGTCGACCGACGCATGATCGCGTTGTAGAGATCGTCGCGCAGGTCGGTGATCATGCCGAAGCCAGCGTGGTTTACCAGGTACGTGCCGGTGTAATCGAAAATTCCCTTCAGCACGGTGGACCCGACCAAGGCAACCGCCACCATGGTCCAGGCATTCGTGAAGTGAGACGGCACCAACCGTTGTAAATAGACCGGCTGGTGCGTGACCGGAATGACAAAGAGCTGAATATCTTTCGATCCGGTGGAAGGATTCAGCACGCGATCAAACACGGGCCCCACCAGCAAATATTTGAACGCGTCCAGCACCCCCACGAGAGCCATCAACACTACCGAAGACAGGATTTGCCACCAGTACGGGAGCGCGTAGCGGATGAGGCGCGTCAGTTGGCGCATACAACTCCGGGTCGAACGCAACCGCCTACGGGCTGTGGCATTGGCATGCTGTGCAAGGGCTTATTTTAGCGCCGTCGCTGGTCGTTTGTCGTTGGCCGTCAACCGCTCCTCTCTATGGACGACGCGATTACAGGAGTCCCCAGCGGGCCAACGACGAACGACCAACGACCGACGACCGACCTTTCACTTCGGCATATCCCGGTGCACCACCTTCACCCTGTATCCCGCTTTGTGCATGCGTTTCCCAACCTCTTCGGCAATCATCACCGAACGGTGCTGGCCGCCCGTGCAACCGAAGCTGATCGTTAAATAGCTCTTGCCTTCGTGGATGTAATGCGGCAACAGATACACCAGCAGATCCGAGATGCGCCTAATAAATTCCTGCGTCTGCGGAAACGAGCGAATGTATTTGGCCACGCGGGGATGGCGGCCGGTGAAGGGCCGGAACGCGGGCACGAAGTGCGGGTTTGGCAGAAAACGAACGTCGAACACCAGATCGGCCTCTTCGGGTACGCCGTGGCGGAAGCCGAAACTCACGCACGACACCAGTATGCTTTTCTCTCCAGGCTGCTCGCGAAAGCGCTCGGTGACGTGAGCGCGCAATTCGTGCACGTTGAACTTGGAGGTGTCGATGACGAAGTCGGCGACCGCGCGGATCGCCGCCAGATGCCGCCGTTCGGCTTTAATCGAGGCATTCACCGGTGTATCGGTGCCCAGCGGATGCGGGCGGCGGGTCTCGCTGAAGCGCCGCATCAAGACCGCATCGGATGCCTCGAGGAATGCGACCTTCGTGGGAATCATGCGCCGCACCGCCTTCAGAATGCCGGGCAGTTGTTCGAGCTTCGAGCCTTCGCGCACGTCGACCACCAGCGCGGTGCGCCGAATCTCGGCCGACTGCAGCGCCATCTCGGCGAAGCGCGGGATTAACTCGACCGGAAGATTATCGACGCAGTAGTAGCCCAAGTCCTCGAAGGCCTTGAGCACCGAGGCCTTGCCCGAACCACTCATCCCCGTAATGATCACCAGTTCCGCGGCATGCTGCGAAGCGTGCGCAGGCGTCGGCGCTTTCTTCCCTCTGCGCTTCGCGAGGCTGCGCTTTTTGGGCGAAGACGATTTCCGCAGCGTCATGCTCAGGATAGTAGCAGGAGATGCTCTTTCTGGGACAGCGACTCGGCGCCTGCTGCGCCTGCTCTCTGCGTTCGCCGGACAGCCGAGGCGGCTGTCTCCACATCGGTCGCGGCTCGCTTCATCGCGAATTTTTCTATTTGTCTCTGGACCGCTCGGACAGGTAATCTAGGTCGCCATGAAGAAGTTTCAAGAACTCACCGAACGCGAAGTACTGGCTTTAGCGATTGCTCTGGAAGAAGAAGACGAGCGCGTGTACTCAGACTTCGCCGAAGGATTGCGGCAGGATTATCCCGCCTCGGCGGCGATGTTTGAAGGCATGCGCGAGGAAGAATCCGGTCACCGGCGAAGACTGATTGAACTTTATCGGCAGAAGTTTGGCGAACATATTCCATTGATCCGCAGGCAGGACGTGCGCGGATTTGTGGAGCGCCCGGCGCTGTGGTTGATTCGTCCCTTGCGCATCGAGGCCGTGCGCAAAGAAGCCAGCACGATGGAAGTGGAGACGCGGCGCTTCTACGAAAAGGCTGTGGCGCGCACCCAGGATGCCAGCGTCCGGCAACTGCTCGACGATCTCATCAATGAAGAGCGCGAGCACGAAGAGCGCGCGCAGGAACTGGATAAAGAAAAACTTCCGGCCAACGTGAAGGAAGATGAAGAGCGGGCGCAGCGCCGTCTTTTCGTGTTGCAGATTGTCCAGCCTGGGTTGGCGGGGCTGATGGATGGTTCGGTCTCCACGCTCGCGCCCGTGTTCGCCGCGGCCTTCGCCACCAAGAATAGTCATGAGGCGTTTCTCGTGGGCCTTGCCGCATCGGCTGGAGCGGGCATCAGCATGGGCTTTGCCGAGGCGCTTTCGGACGATGGCAGCCTCACGGGACGCGGACATCCGTGGGTCCGCGGGGTGATCTGCGGAGCTATGACTGCACTCGGCGGAATCGGGCACACGCTGCCTTTCATGCTCAGCGACTTCCGCATGGCCCTGTGGGCTGCGGGCGCAGTAGTGATTGCCGAGTTGGCTGTGATCACCTGGATTCGACGACGTTATATGGATACTCCGTGGGTTTCGGCGGCGCTGCAAGTCGGGTTGGGGGGAGTGCTGGTTTTTATTACTGGCGTTTTGATTGGCAATTCTTGATCCGGTTTTCCGACAGCAGAGACGTAGCCAAGCTGCGCGTCTTCGAATTTGGCGCGAATCGTTGCAATTCCCTCACCACCAGGCATCTGGGGCTGGAGCTGTTGCTCCGGCCCCAGAGCTGAACACCCTCGCTTATTTCAAGTAAATTTCCTGCATCAACTCTGAGCTGACGATCTCGCGGATTTCGGCGCGCTTCTCGCCCAGTTGCTGGCCCTGCGCTTTGCCGCCGAGGATTTTGTCGCGCATTTCTTCGCCTTTGGCTGTCAGGCCGTCCATGGCCGCGTGGTTCTTGTATTCGATGGCCACGCAGATATCCCAATCCTCGGGGCTGACCTTGGTCTCCTTCAGAAAAACCTTGTAGTCCATGATGATGCCCTGCTTCTTCTCTTCCTCGATCAGGGGCTTGGTGGACTTGCGCAGGCTGGTGAGGTACTCATCCATGTGGGTGGGCTTCACCCGGATCAACTGCACGCGCCAGACGGGGCCTTCGGTGTAATGCTCTTGCGCGAGCAGGGACGGGGCGAGCAACAGCAGAAACACGACTGGACCACACAGCTTCTTCATAGTCATCTCCAGATTGTTGTGAGTTTACGGCGGGAGGATTGTACGCTTTGTTCTCTGCATACAAAAGTCGCTTTCCCTTCTCGGCTTCCAGCTTCCGGCTTCGGCTTGCGGGCTTCGGCTCCGGCGCTCTCACTTTCGTGGAGATCGGCTCGTGGAGATCGGTTCTGGATTTCCTGCTGTCGTGCCGCCCGATACGGCTGGGCCGCTAGACAGCCGGAGGCGGCTGTTTCCCGCACCGCAAGACTGTCCCATTGCCCCCAGCAATCGAACCACTCTTTCGAGCGAACTCGTTAGAATCACCTTCCATGCTCAACCCCGCCGCAACCCTAATCCGCGATTGGCTGCAGCAGATCGGCCTCACCGTTCGCCTAGCGTCCCCAGCCGCCGACACCTTCCTGCCTGGAGTCACCCTCGAGCCTGTTGGTTCAATCCTCGACCCCGAGCGCGCCTGCTCTACCCCGGTGATCTCCTTCACGAAGCCGGCCACCTCGCCACCATGCCGCCCGCGCAACGCGCCACCACCGTCTCGAATGCCGGCTCCGACATGGGAGACGAGATCGCCGCCCAGACCTGGTCCTACGCCGCCGCCCTCCACCTCGGAGTGGCGCCCGAGCTGGTCTTCCACTCCTCCGTCTACAAAGGCGCAGCCGAAAGCCTGATCCAGATCGACCGCGCTCGCTGCCGACGACTAGGGACCAGTGTTGCGTCGCCAAAGTTCGCACCATAAGTCCGGGGGGCGCAGCCGGGCGTGCCTATGGGGGCTCGGGCGCGCCGAATCGACTGCATAGGTCCTTCGCGCAAGAAGCGCGCTCAAGATAACGAGGGCGCGTAGACCCACGGCGGCAGTCTTCAAGCCCGCTTTGGGATTGCGCCTTTTCCCGGAAGCGCACACTTTCGTGCTGAGTCGCTTTCCGCCGCGTTTGAGCTTCCTCTAACTAGAATCGGGCTGTGATTAAGGTCCACCCATGAGAATTCTGATAGCGGAAGACGATACGGCTTTGGCTGGATTTGTGCGGCAAGGCTTGCTGGGGGAGCACTATGCGGTCGATGTGGTTGAGGATGGCGAGCAGGCGCGAGCCATGGGGAGCGAGTTCGATTATGACCTGGTCATCCTCGACCTGAACCTGCCGAAGCTGGATGGGGTGAGTGTGCTGCGGCACCTGCGGCTGCGGCGGCCGAGTTTGCCGGTGCTGGTCCTGACCCAGCGCAGCCGGGTGGAAGACCGGGTGCAGTGCCTCGACACCGGCGCGGACGATTATCTTCCGAAGCCGTTTTCCTTCAGCGAACTTTCGGCGCGCATCCGGGCGCTATTGCGGAGAAGCCATCTGCCCTCGGAATCGGTGCTGGTGGTGGAAGACCTCAAGCTGGACCGGGTGGAACACCGCGCGGAGCGAGCCGGCCGGCGCATCGACCTGACAGCCAAAGAATTTTCCCTGCTGGAATACCTGATGCGCAACGCGGGGCGCAGAGTATCGCGGGCGATGATCATCGAGCACGTGTGGAATCTGACCTACGACACGACAACGAATGTGGTGGATGTTTATATCAATTACCTGCGGCGCAAGGTGGACGATGGGCATCCGCGCAAGCTGATTCATACCGTGCGCGGCGTGGGCTATGAACTGAGCAGCGGGGCGGAGGTGCCGGCATGAGTGCCGCACAGACGAAAATCGCGCCCCCGCCGATAGCGAAGATCGCGATCAACGAAATTAAAAACGGGGAGATTAAAAGCGACGAGATCAAGCCGGAAGATCTCAGGAATCGCAGCCCGCTGGCGCAACTGCTGCACGCGCTGAACCAGCCGCTGACCGGGTTGCAATGCTCAATGGAGGTGGCAGTGGCGAGTCCGCGCACGGTCGAGCAATATGTGCGCGGGTTGCGCCAGGGGCTGGAGTTGACGGAGCGCATGCGGGCGCTGGTGGAAGCCATTCGTGAAGTGGCGGATGGACTGGATGAGGCCGATGCGGAGCGCGAAGTTCGAGAGACAGTCGAGCTGGAAGCTGCGCTGGGAGGCGTGGTTGACGAACTGGCTCCGGTGGCCGAGGCCAAGAGCGTGAGCCTGGTTGTCGTCGGCTCGGCTGCCGCGCCACTCCTGGTATGCGCCGCGCGGCGGGCTCTGACCGGGCTGCTGTTCCGGCTGCTGGAATCGGCTTTAAGCCTGGCAGCGCAGGGCAGCTTAATGAAGATTGAGACCGGAGGGGCCGAGCAGGGAGCGGCAGCGGGCGCCCGATCGCTTCGCGTGCGCTGGCAGGGGGAAGAGGCAGAGAGGGCAGCATCGCGAGCGGAACCTGACTCCCGCGCCGAACTCGGATTGCTGGTGGCGCAGGCGGCCTGCGAACGCGCCGCGGGGCGGTGGGAGCGCGAGCGCAGCGGCGAGTGGGAGAGCGTCACGGTCCAGTTGCCGGGGGCGGCGGCCAGCCCGGGAAACTTCTAAAACGATTTGGATGGGCTCGTCTCTCGCTTCGTCTTTCATAATCGTCTTTTGTAATCGTGTTTTTTCGTCCCTCAACCGCAACCGTGTTTCTTGATCCCTTCTCGCTTCTGGATCGATTAACGATTCGTCACGCAGGTGAACCTTTCTCATTGGAATTGGCACTCTGGAGCCGCAAGAATGATGGTCATGACAAGCTTTCCGGCGATTGCCGGCTGGGCGGGGGGAGCGCTGATTGCGAGTCCGAGCAGCGCTTTTCGCGAACGCGTGGCGCATAAATTGAACGGGCTCTGCCGCCCGGTGCAGCAGGCGGTGGGCGGCGCCGAGGCACTAGGCAAGCTGGAGAAGGGGGACTGGCAGGTGCTGGTGCTCGACCGGCGGGTGGCGGACCTCGATAGCGACGAACTGATCGCGATCATCCAGCGCAGGTTCCCCGGGATTCAGGTGGTGCTGCTCGATTCCGATGCGGGATTTGCCGGCGAGGAGACGAAGCGGGAGGCGGAGCGGGACGGTTGGAACGCGGCCCCGGAATCTCCATTCGAGAGCGCAGAAGAAGCGCTGCCGGCGAAGATGGAAGAGCGCATCACGCCGGCGAATGGAGCCTGGAAGGCGGCGGAGAATCGAGCGGAAGCGCGGCGGGCGGAGCCGCTGCCGGGCATGATTGGCGAGAGTGAGGCCATGCAGCGGGTGTATCGCATGGCGCGGCTGGTGGCGCCGCGGGCGACCACGGTGCTCATCGCGGGACCGACGGGAAGCGGCAAGGAGTTGGTGGCACGGGCGCTGCACACGCTGAGTCCGCGTGCGGCACGACCCTTTGTGGCGGTGAACTGCGCGGCCATTCCGGAGGCGCTGCTGGAGTCGGAGCTTTTTGGCTTCTCGAGGGGAGCGTTTACCGGAGCGGTGCAGGCGCAGGTGGGGCGCATCCCGGCGGCGCATGGGGGAACGCTGTTTCTCGACGAGGTCAGCGAGTTGCCGCTGGCCATGCAGGCCAAGCTGTTGCGCTTTCTGGAACAAAAAGAAGTGCAGCGCCTGGGCACGGCCGAGCTGACCCGGGTGGACGTGCGGGTGATCGCGGCCAGCAACGTGGATCTGGCGGGGCGCGCCGGGCGGGGAGAATTTCGCGAGGACTTGTTCTACCGCCTGTCCGCCTTTCCGGTGGAGCTGCCGCCGCTGGCGGAGCGGCGCGGCGATATCATCCCGCTGGCCGAACACTTTCTGGCATGCATGGCGGAGGCCATGGATATGCCATGCCCGCGGCTGGCGAGGGAGGCGGCGCACATTCTCGAAGGCCACTTGTGGCAGGGCAATGTGCGCGAACTGCAGCACGTGATGGAGCGGGCGTCAATTCTGGTCGAGAGCGGGGACACAGTTCTGGGCGATCATCTCTACTTCCCTTTTCAGGCCTTCCGCTTTCCGCAGCCCAGGAACCTTTCGTGCTCGGGGCGGGCCGGCTGAGCACAATCTGAGCCACATCTCAGAAGCAGTGGCCCGAACCGTGCACATGCTGCCTCGTCATCATGATGGATTTGCCCACCTCCGCCTGCCTTCCGGCAAACTTGTCTGCGGCCTTTTCGCTTCCCGTTCTCGAGGAGCCGGAACGCGGGGCCGGCGAGAAGCAGCAGTTTCTGCTGGAGGCCTTTCGCTCCTTTGCCGACGCGGCCGTCTCGCTCGAACATTCTTATGCCCTGCTGCGCTCCGAAGTGGTGCGGCTGCACGGCGAGCTGGAGCAGAGCAACGCAGGGCTGGGGCGAAGCCTCGAAGAGAACCGCCGAATGCGGGAGCATCTGGACAGGATACTCGATGGGCTACCCTGCGGGGTGCTGGTGGAGGAGTGCGAGGGCGCGATCTCAAGGCTGAATCCGGAGGGGCGGAGATTGCTGGCTGAGATTGCGGGGGTCAATGCGATTGCGCTCGATTCGCCGTCGATCTCTTCCGTGCCGGCTGGGCTGCGCGATCTACTGGACCGGGCCCGCTCCGAGGCCGGGGAGCATGAGCAATGTTTTCCCGACGGCGCCGCGGGCGAGCTCTGGCTGGCGGCGCGGCACGCCGCGGTTCCCGGGCAGCCTGAACATAAAGACCAAGGTGTTGGCGGCGTCGGCGTATCGATCTTCATCCTGCGCGACGTGAGCGACGCCCAGCGGCTGCGGCGGGAGCGGGAAAAATTGCGCCGCGAGCAGGCTCTGGCGGAGATGGCGGCGGTGCTGGCGCACGAGGTGCGCAATCCGCTGGGCAGCTTGGAACTGTTTGCCGGCCTGCTGGCCGGGGCGGGGCTTTCGGCGGAGTGTACTGCGTGGGTGGAGCAGGTGCAGGCCGGACTGCGGACGCTGGCTGCCACGGTCAATAACGTTTTGCACTTCCACAGCCTGCCGGCGCCAGAGCGCGCTCCCATCGATTTGGGCGCGCTGCTCGACTGGGCGGGCGGATTTCTGGTGCCCATGGCGCGGCAGGCGCGGGTGGAGTTGTGCCTGCGCAACCGGCTGCGCGGGGTGTGGTTCGCAGCCGACCGTCATCGCCTGGAACAGGTGCTGCTGAATCTGGTGCTGAATGCGCTGCGGGCGATGCCGGGCGGAGGCTGGGTGGAAATCTGCGGGCAACGAAGCGCCGATGGCGATGCCGCAGCCGTGATCTCGATCAGCGACACCGGGCCGGGCATCCAGCCCGAGCCGGCCGAAAAAATCTTTGAGCCGGGATTCAGCACCCGGGCGGGCGGTCCGGGGCTGGGCCTCGCGGTATCGCGCAAGATCGTCGAGCAGCATGGCGGAGAACTCATCGCCGCGAATCGCGCCGGGTCGGGAGCGATGTTCACCTTGACGCTTCCGCTGGGAAGCGGGCATCTGGGGCGAGAACTGCGGCAAGATTTTCCGAAAGATTTTCGGAAAGATTTTCAAGAAGGGATGGCGGGATGAATCGAGTCCTAGTAGTTGACGACGAAGCCGGCATGCGCGCGGCCCTGGAAGCCCATTTTTTGCGCCGCGACTGGAGCGTGGATACGGCTTCGAATGCTCGCGAGGCGCTGGAAAAATTCCGCCGCGGGCTGCATCCGCTGGTGGTGACGGACATTCGCATGCCCGGGGCGGATGGCTTTGCCGTAATGCGGGAGGCGCGCGCCCTGGCTCCGCACACCGCCGTGGTGCTGCTGACGGCGTTTGGCAACGTGCCCGACGCGGTCGCGGCGATGAAAGACGGGGCCTGCGATTACCTGGTGAAGCCGGTGTCGTTTGAGCACCTGGAGCAAGCGGCGGAGCGGATTCTGGCCCAGGCGGGGAGCGAGGCGGAGGCCACGGCCAAAACCAGAGAAGGTTTGGCGGGGCACGCTCCCAGTTGGCTGCGAGCGCTGGAGCGGGCCCGGCAGGCTGCAGCGAGCGGCGCCGACGTGCTGATCGAAGCCGAGAGCGGGACGGGAAAAGAGCTGGTGGCGCGGCTGATTCATCGGCTCAGCCCGCGCCGCGATCATCCGTTTGTAGCCGTGAACTGCGCGGCCTTTCCCGAGACCTTGCTCGAAAGCGAACTGTTCGGCTACGCCCGCGGCGCTTTTACCGGAGCGATTGCGGCCAAGCCGGGGCGCTTCGAGTTGGCCCACCGGGGCACGCTCTTGCTGGACGAAGTCGGGGAGATGCCGATGAGCTTGCAGCCGAAGCTGCTGCGGGCGCTGCAAGAGCGCGAATTCGAGCGCCTGGGCGATACCCGCACCGTGCACGTGGATCTGCGCGTGATCTCCACCACCAATCGCGCCCTGGCCGAGATGGTGCGCGAGGGAAAGTTCCGCGCCGACCTTTTTTACCGGCTGAACGTGATTCCGCTGAGCCTGCCGCCGTTACGGGAGCGGGGAGCGGACATCCGGGAGTTGGCGGAATACTTTCTGCGGCAGTACGGCCCGCACAACAAGAGCCTGCGGCTGAGCGAGGAATTTCTGGAGCGCCTCGAACGCCATCGCTGGCCGGGCAATGTGCGCGAGCTGTCGAACTGCCTGCGCCGGGCGGTCGCCCTGGCTGCGGGCACCGAGATCGGCTGCGAGGGTCTCGAAGACTGGGGTTGGGAGGAAGCTGAATCCAGCGGCGGGCGGCACGCGGTCAATGCAGTGGACGACGATCGCGGCAACGCGCAGAACGAAAATGAAAACGAAAACCAAAAAGACGACCGCCTGCGCGCCGGCATCTCGCTCGAAGCCATGGAGCGCCGGCTGCTGGAGATGACGCTGGTCGCGACTGGCGGAAACCGCTCGCGGGCTGCGGGCCTGCTGGGCGTAAGCCTGCGTACGGTCAGAAATAAGATTCGCAGCTACGGGCTGCCCAGTTGGAGCAGTTATGTCCATGATTGACGATCCCATGGTGGAGGCGCTCGGCCGTTTTCTGGACGTCGACGTGTCCCGGCACAAGCTGATCACGGCGAACCTGGCAAACATCGATACTCCGGGCTATCGCACCCGCGATCTCGACTTCCATGCCGAACTGGCGCGGGCGAGCGTAGAGGCCGTGCGCGACCAGTGGGCGTCCTATGCGGGTTATGGAGAAAGTTACACGGGCGCAATGCCCAATGGCTCGACGCCGGTGGTGAAGCGGGTGCGGGGGCTGCTGGAGCGTCCCGACGGCAATAACGTGAACGTGGAGCGCGAGAGCCTGCTGCTGGCGGAAAGTCAGCTGAAATTCAATCTCGGGATTCAGCTGATCCGGGATCAGTTTCACGGCATCTCGCAGGCCATCAATTCGGGAGGGACTTCGTCATGAACCTGTTCGGCATGTTAGAGCTGAGCGGCTCGGCGCTGGGCGCGGAGCGCTGGCGGGCGGAAGTGGTGGCGGCCAATATGGCGAACGCCGAGACCACGCGCACCGCGGCCGGCGGGGCCTATCGCAGGCAGATGCTGGTCTTCCGGGCGCAGCCCCAGCCGCGCTTTCCCGCCATGATGAGCCTGGCCGTGGCGCGCATGAACAAGACTCCGGAGGGCGGGGTGCGGGTGGAGCGCGTGGTGGACGACGTCACGCCGCAGCCGCGGCGCTATGAGCCGGGGCATCCCGATGCGGATGGCTTGGGGTATGTCACGTACCCGAATGTGAATCCGGTGATGGAGATGGCCGACTTGCTGGGCGCGGTGCGGGCCTATCAGTTGAATGCGGCGGCGGTGCAGGCGGCGAAAAGCATGCTGCAACAGTCGCTGCAGATTTTGACCTAGGTCGGCTGGGGGGAAACTGGCGCCGAAGGGCAAAGGGGAGATTTTGAGAGTGAATAGAAAGGAAACGGGTGGGGCGCGATGAGCAGCCCGGTGTCTTCGTTGCGAATTCTGCCCGCCGAAGCGGAGAGTCCGCTGGAAGCGGAAAGCCTGGCTCCGGCGGAGGCCGGGGGAGGCTTCGCGGACAGCTTGCGCGGGGCGATCGACGAGATGGGTCAACTCAGCTCGCAAGCCGATACCAAGGTGGCGAGCGTGCTCGAAGGCAGCGGCACCGACGTGCACAGCGCCTTGATCGCGGTGGAGAAGGCCGACCTGTCTTTCCAGCTGATGATGCAGGTGCGCAATAAGATCGTCTCGGCCTATCAGGAGATTTCGCGCATGCAGTTTTAGGGCGGTTCAGGTTTCACACGGGGAGGGCAAGACCTTCAACATAGAGGACACGGAGGGTCACAGGGTAAATCGGCGGCTCTCGACGACATCGCCAAACCCAGGCCAGAGCGGAGCGTAACCCAGGCTAGAGCGACCCAGGCACAGCGATGGCCGAGAACAAAATCCAATCCTTCGAGGACCTGAGCCACCGCCTGGGCGCGTTCTTCAAAGGGCTGAGCTTCCAGCAGCGCCTGTGGCTTGGGGCCGGCGCCGTGCTGGTGGCGGCCACGGTGTGGATTTTTGTGGCCTTGCTCGGCACCGCGAAGTTTGTGACGCTGTATTCGGGATTGCGGTCGGAGGACGCGCAGGCGCTGGGGACAAAGCTGGCAGCGAAAAACATTCCGCACCAGGTTTCGCCCGACGGCGGCACCCTGTTGGTGCCCGAGGACAAACTCGACGCGGCGCGCCTGGAGACCGCGGCGGCCGGGCTGCCGCGCGGGGCGCGCCTGGGCTTCGAATTGTTCGACACGCCGAATTGGGCGGGGTCGGATTTTACCGAGAAGGTCAACTACCAGCGCGCCCTCGAAGGCGAACTGGAACGTACGCTGGGTACGCTGACCGAAGTGGAAGCGGTGCGGGTGCATCTGGTGATGCCGCAGGAGTCGCTGTTTACCGAGCAGGAGCACGACGCCAAGGCGGCGGTGATCCTAAAGACGCGCAGCGGAAGGTTGTCGGAACAGGCCCAGCTCGCGATTCCGCAACTGGTGGCGAGCGCGGTCGACCGCCTGCGTCCGGAGAACGTCACGGTGGTCGATGCCGACAGCAATCTGCCGCTGGTGCACGGGCGGAATGGGCTGGGTGGTCGCGTTTTCGCCTCGGATGAGGAGCTGGCGAAGACTCTGGTGCGCACCCTCGAACCGGTGGTGGGAGCGGATCATGTGCGGGCGAGCGTGCATGTGGAGTATGACCCGGGCACGAGCGAAGAGACGCAGGAGACTTACGATCCGAAGACCACCACGCCGCTGACCACGGAGCACTCCGAGGAGAGTTCGACGGGAAGCGCTCCCGCGGGAGTTCCCGGCACCGCCAGCAACGTGCCGGCACCCTCGGCGCCACCACCGCCGCCTGCGCCCGGCGCCCCCACGACTCCGCCCGCCGCGAGCACGGCATCGAGCTTGGGGACGGAGCAGTCGAATTCGAAATCCGAGGCCACCACGTATGCCATCAGCAAGAGCCTGCATCGGACGCTGGAGCCGGCGGGGCGGATTCGGCGCATCGCGGCGGCTGTGCTCGTCGACGATGCCGTCGATGTCACGGACGTGGCTGGCAAGCGCACTTCGACGCGGCGCAAGCGCACGCCCGACGAAATGAAGCAACTCGAGCAACTGGCCAGCGCGGCCATCGGCCTGGATACGCAGCGCGGCGATGTGCTGGCGGTGGAGAACATTTCGTTCCAGGAGTTGCCGCTGGACATTCCGGCGGCTCCGTCGAAGTGGGAGAAGTGGCGGCGGCTGCTCGAACCCTGGCTGTGGACGCTGCGTTATCTGGGCATCGTGGCGCTGTTTCTGGTGGTCTATTTCCTGATTTTGCGTCCAGTGAAGAAGCAGGCGGTGGCGGCCTTCAAAGAGCTGCCGGGGAAGGGGAAAGCGGCGGCCTTATCCGCGCGCGGAGCGGCCGGCTCGCTGCAGGAGGGGCAAGGGCAGGCTGAGAATCAGGGTTCCCCCGACGTGCAGCGCGCCACTGATTTGAAGAAGATGCTGACGGAGAAGGTGAAAGCCGAGCCAGCCGCGGCCAGCCGCCTGGTCGAATCCTGGGTGCGCGAGGAGGATCGTTCGTGAGCGGCCCCATCACCGGATTGCGCAAGGCCGCCATCCTGATGGTGCTTTTGGGAGAAGATGCCGCCGGGGAGGTGTATCGCCATCTCTCGCAGAAAGAAGTGGAGCAGATCACGGCGGAGATCACCACCATCAGCCAGGTCGAGCCCGAGGCCGGGCTAGCGGTGCTCGAGGAATTCGACCGCCTGATTCTGACCGGAGACTATATCACCTCGGCCGGAATGGACTATGCCAACAAGGTGCTGGTCAAGGCCTTTGGCAAGGAGGGCGCGGCGGACCTGCTGCGCCAGGTTTCGCGGGCCGCCGAGATCAGCGGCACCAAGCTGGATTCGCTGAAGAAGGCCGATCCGCAGCAGCTGGCGAAATTCATCGAAGACGAGCATCCTCAGACGATCGCGCTGATCCTGGCCCATCTGGAGTCGAAAATGGCTTCGACCGTGCTCATGAAGCTGCCCCCGGAGTTGCGGGCGGAGCCCATCAAGCGCTTGGCCCAGCTGCGGCAATTCGCTCCCGAGATGGCGGAGCGGGTTTCGGTCGTGCTGCATAAGCGGCTGGAAGCTCTGGGAGAACAAAGCCGGCGGGCCTACCAGGGACTGCGCGGGGTGGCCGACCTGATGAACCGGCTCGACGTGGTGGTGGGCAAGAGCATCCTGGAGTCGATCGAAGGCGAAGATCCCAAACTGGCGCTTTCGATCCGCAACCTGATGTTCACCTTCGAAGACCTGCTGACCATTCCGGAGACCGGGATTCGCGAACTGCTGGGGCAGATGGATAAGAAGATGCTGGCGACGGCCTTGAAGGGAGCGTCGGAGGAGTTGAAGACTTACATCTTTAAGTCGATGTCATCGCGCGCGGTGGAAATGCTGAAGGAAGATATGGACGTGCTGGGGCCGGTGAAGGCGCGGCAGATCAGCACGGCGCAACTGGAGGCGGTGGCGATCGCGCGCAAGCTGGAGGCGGAGGGCAAACTGTCGCTGACTCCGGAGGTGGAGGGCGAGGATGAGCTCGTCACCTAGCCGGGCGCGGGAGAAGGAGAAGCAGGGGCCAACTGCGCCGCAGCCGGAAGCGGCTCCGGCGCCCGAGGGAGTGCCATTCGTGTATGGCGAAGTGGCCGCGCCAGCCCCAGGCGCCAAGGCTGCTTTGAACCTTCCAGCCACGGTGGGCAAGAAAACCTCCGAAGCGGCCTTGGCGGCGCGCGCAGGCGAGCAGGAAGCGCAGGCGCGGCAGCAGGGCCGGCAGCAGGGGGAGGCTGAGTCGCGCGCCAAGTTCGAAGAACAACTGGGGCGCGAACGCCAGGCGGTGGCGAAGGCGGTGGCGGACTTCGCCCATGACCGGGCCGCGTTCTATCGCAAGCTGGAGGACGCGGCGGTGCGGCTGGCCTTGAGCATTGCGCGTAAAATTCTGCATCGCGAGACGCAGGTCGATCCCCTGCTGTTGATGGGCATTGTGCGGGCGGCGCTGGAGAAGATCGAAGGCGCGACCGGGGTGACGCTGGTGGTCAATCCCAAACAGGTGGCGGAGTGGCGGCAATATTTTGCGGAGCGCCCGGAGCTGGCTGCGCCGGATATCGTGGAGGATGCGGCCATGCCTGGCGATCAATGCGGGTTGAAGACCGCGATGGGCACGACCGAGATTGGGGTCGAAATGCAGTTGAAAGAAATTGAGCAGCGATTGATGGATCTGCTGGCGGCGCGGCCGCAAGATGAGGAAAAGGGGAAGAAGCCATGAGCTTCTCAGCGAGCTCGGAGACAGGATTGCTGGCTCCCTACTTCGCGCGGGTGGAAGCCTGCGCCGCCTTGCGCTGGCGGGGACGGGTGACGCAGGTCATTGGGCCGCTGGTCGAATCCGCAGGGCCGTTTTGCTCGGTGGGGGAAGTTTGCGAGATCGCGGACTCGCAGGGCCGCGTGCTGGCAGGCGAGATCGTAGGCTTTCGGGGCACGACAGTGTTGTCGATGCCGCTGGAGTCGCCGCGCGGAGTGCGCTACGGCGACGGGGTCTCGACCTGGGGCGCGCGCCCGACGATTCGCGTGGGCGAGGGGATGCTGGGGCGGGTGATCGATGGCGGAGGACAGCCCATCGATTCGCAGGGAGATTATGGCGGCAGCCAATCGCGGGTGCTGGATGCGGCGGCGCCGCTGCCGCTGGAGCGGGTTTCGATCACCGAACCGTTGGCCTGCGGGATTCGCGCGGTGGATGCGTTTATCACCTGCGGGCGGGGGCAGCGCGTGGGCATTTTCGGGGGCAGCGGCGTGGGCAAGAGCACTCTGATCGGGATGATGGCGCGCAACACCAGCGCCGATCTCACGGTGCTGGGGCTGGTGGGGGAGCGCGGGCGTGAGGTGCGCGACTTCCTCGAAAACGCGCTGGGAGTGGAGGGCTGCAAGCGGGCTTGCGTGGTGGTATCGACTTCGGACCAGTCTCCGCTGCTGCGGATTCGGGCGGCGCTGGCGGCGACCTCCATCGCAGAATACTTTTGCTCGCGGGGCAAGAACGTGCTGCTGGTCGTGGATTCGCTGACCCGGCTGGCGATGGCGCAGCGCGAGATTGGACTTGCGGCGGGCGAGCCTCCGACGGCGAAAGGCTATACCCCGTCCTGCTTCACCATGATGGCGCGCCTGATCGAACGCGCGGGGCGTTTTGGCACGGGCAGCATCACGGCTTTTTATACCGTGCTGATGGAAGGGGACGACGAGCAGGATCCACTGGTGGATGGAGCGCGCGCCTTGCTCGATGGGCACGTCATGCTCGACCGGCGGCTGGCGGTGCGCAGCCACTATCCTCCGATTGCTGTGCTGAACAGCGTGAGCCGGCTGATGTCGGCGGTGGCGGCGCCGGCGCACTTGCAGAAGGCGCAGGCTGTGCGGCGGCTGCTGGCGGCGTACACCGCTTCGGAAGATTTGGTGCGCATCGGCGCTTATCAGAAGGGCGGCGACTCGACTCTCGACAAAGCCCTGACGCTGATTCCGGAGCTGGATCATTTTCTGATGCAGAAGCCCGGGGAAGCCGCGCCGTTGGCGGGAACCATCGGCAAGCTGCTGGCGCTGCCGAGTTGATTTAGCGAGTTGAAATCCATGCCTTTCCAATTTCCGCTGCAGGACGTCTTGCATTTCCGGCAAAGCATCGAGCACCAGCAGGAGTTGCGGCTGCGGGCGGCGAACCAGCAAGTGGCACGAGTGCAGCACTTGATCGAAGAGGCGGACGCACAACGCCAAAATCTATACGCCAATCGAAGTCAAGAGTTGAGCCAGGGCGTAAGCGCGGCGGAACTGCAATTTGGATTGCTTTATGAAAAGGATCTGCTGCGGCAGCGGAAGGAACTCGAGCCCCAACTGGCGCAATCGCAACAACTGCGCGACCAGCAGCGGGAAATTTTTCGCCGGGCGCGGCAGGCGCGGGAAACGTTGGAGAGCGTGCGCGACCGGCAACTCGAACTCTATAAGAAAGACGCCGCGCGGCGGGAGCAGCGCAGCCTGGACGATCTGTTTCTGTTGCGGCGGGAATATTTGCGGCGTGGCTAAAGTTTGCCGGGACGGGTGGTCAGAGGTTGCCCAGTGAAGATTCGCCGGCTCTGTGCGTTTCTTCGGCAGGATTTGGATTCGCTTGAATGCGGTGGGTTTGATCGCGTGGTCGCGGCGACCGGTCGCCTCTCTCTTCATGGCTACACGAGTGCAACAGCAGCGGCGAGCTTACAGAGATTGACGTGAGCCGGTCCCCGTGAATCCGATTCTGGAATCCATTTCGAATAGCGTTTCCGAGCTGCCGGCGGTGGCCTCGATTGCGCAACCGCTTTCGGCTCGGGGCTCGGGGCCGAACGCGCCCCGCGGATTTGCCTTCACCCTGGCAGCGGCAAAAAGTCTGACCGCATCCGCACCAGACGGAACGGCTCAGGGACAAACCTCGGCCCAGATTTCCGGGCAGAGTCTGGTCGGCGGAGGCACTTTGCATGCGGGTCCGCTCGCAGGGAATGTTTCGCCTAAGAAGCCGGGCGGTGCGGCACAGCCTGCGAGCACCACGGCCACGGCCGGTCCCATAGGTCAGGGCTTGGTTCCGGCGGCTGTGAATTCGATTCCGTTGCCGCCTGCTCCCCGGAGCCTTTCGCTATTCGGGGTTCTGCAGGAGAGCCCTTCGCCGAACACTTTGCCATCTGCGGCCGCCGCCCCGGCGCCGGCCTTTACGGCTCCGGCCGCAACGCTTTCGAGTACAGGGGCCATCCCATGGGCGCTTCCATCCAATTTGGCTGCGACCAGTTTGAAGGGAGCAACTTGCGTCCAAAATTCAGGTAGACCTGCTTCGAGTGGAGTTGTTTCCAGCGGGCCGAGTTCGAGCGGAGCGAACTCCGGTGGACCTGGAACAAGTTCGACGGCCTCAAGCTCATTGGTCTCGGCTCCAACGGGAGCGGTTTCAATTGGACTAGCTGGCATAGGATTGGCTTCCGGCGAAAGACCGGGAAGTGTCCCGGGGCCCATCCCGCCGGCCTCTAACGATGCGACGGCGAGTGCATCTGGATTCTATTCCGCGCCGGCGCCGGGACGATTTCCTTTGCCTGGCGCGCCGGCTGATGAGGGGCTAAGTGGGAACACAAATCCGACGGCCAACCCCGGCAGCGGTGCGGAATCCACAAAGGCTGAGGTTGGGCGATCGAATACGATCAACTTCCAGGCGGGCGATTCCCAGCCAGCCAGCCAAAATGTGTTACCGAGCATTTCGCCGACGGGAGAGAGAATCCATCTCGCTGCCGCCGACCCTTCGCCGAGCACGGTCCCGGAACCCCTGGCGATTGCGAACGGGAAGGGATGGCTTGCATCCCCAATAGCGGTTCCTAGTTTGACCGTTTCTGTTCCGCTTAGCGCTTCTCCTGCCCCTTCAGCTTCCACCAATTCCCCTTCCGCTGGGGCACCCGCATCGACTGCCATCCCGTTAGATGGGAATCAAAATCACCAGGCTCCTTCTCTTGCAATCGATTCGGCAACGAGTGCAGCGGTGCTGGCTCAACCCGTAACTCCATCGCCGGTGACTGTGGCGGCGGAACGGAAACCGGCGCAGGGCGAGTCCGGAGGGCTGACGACAGCGGCGATTCAGAGTCCGTCGATTGAAACCGCCAGCGCCTCGCCGATTCTGCTGGCCAGCGCAGTGCCGGCCAACGAGCCGCTCGAGCCGGCAAACTCCTCCGCGGCTCCTGCGGTCGATAATGCGCCCTCAGAGGCTTCGGCTGCGGAGATTGCGGCGCAATCGGCCGCCTCCGTCGATAGCGCCCGGGGAACGGAGACATCGGAGCCGTCGGCCGGAATTGTCGCAGGCCAGAGTGAGGCCTCGCCGGAGCTACTGGCCGCGCTTGCCAGCCCGGCGGTGCCGGCGCTTTCGGGAAAAGCGGGAGTACGGCTGGCGGCGGGCAGCAGCGTTCGGTCTGCAAACGCTAGCCCGGGCGCTCCAACTGAGTTGAAAGAAACCTCGAGCGTGCCGGCGCAGCCGGCCTTGGAGAATGGTTTGAGCGCCGCGCCGACACCATTTTCCGTGTTCTTCTCCGGCGGCGGATCCGGGGCACAATCGGCGGCTTCGGCTTTGCCGCATTTGATCGCACCGGCGGTGAATTCGGCGTTGCGAGAAAACCATGGCCTTGGCGCCGCGAGCGCGACTACCGCGACGGCGGCTGGGCCGCAGAGTAACGGCAACAATAGTAACAATGTCCTGGAAAAGTCCTCCCCGCAGAGCGTCAAAGAGCCGCAGGCGGCGGGCGACAGCGCGGGATCGGGCACGGCACAAACTCTTCATCGGGATGCGGATTTAAGCGCGGTGGCGAGTGTACCGGTCAGTGCTCTGCAAGCAGGAGCGGGGGCTCCCGCGGCGCCGGCTTCGACTGGAATTACCGCGGCCTTGGGCGTCCAGGCTGCGGTTCCGCCAGATTCGCCGGCGAAGCCGGAGACTCTTCCGAATCCAGTTCCTGACCCTTCGGCAAACGGGGCGCAGGCTCCGCCAACTTCGGCAGCGGCGGCTCCGGGGCCGGTGCAAATCGCGCAGATGGTGAGCCGTGCGGAAAATTCCGAGATGCGGATCGGGATGAACACTTCGGCATTCGGCAGCGTGGAAGTGCGCACGGTGGTGCACGCGAGCGATGTGGGGATGACAATCGGCAGCGAAAAGGGAGACTTGCGCGGGCTACTGGCGAACGATCTGCCGACGATCACGAACACGCTGCAGCAGCAGAATCTGCGGCTGACCGGAGTGAATTTTACCCAGGGCTTCGCGTCGTCCAGTAATTCTTCCGGGGGCGGGGGCAATGCGCAGCAACGTTCGTTTGCGCCCATGCGGCCGATCGCAGATCCCATTTTGTCCGAGGCTGCCGTGGAGGATTCCCCTGCGACTTTGAACGCGTGGGAGTCCGGCGGCGGAGCCGGTTTGAGCATTCTGGCATGAAGGAGAAATCATTATGAGCACAACTCCGGTTCCACCACCCACCAGCGGCACGGGAACCAGCGGTACGACGAATGGCCTGCCCACCGGGCAAAGCCTGAACAACATGTTCCTGCAGTTGCTGGTGGCGCAACTGCAGAATCAGGATCCGACCAGCCCGGTCGATCCCTCGACCTTCGTGGGGCAATTGGCGCAATTCAGCGAGTTGAGCGAGGTCACGTCGATTTATCAACTGATGCAGACGTTGGTTCCGGCGTCGGGGAGCTCGGGGACAGGATCGAGTGGAAGCGGCTCGTCGACGGGCGGAAGCGCGAGTAGTGCGGCCAGCAATGCGGCCGCTGTCTCTGCCGCGAAGGCAGCCAGCAATGCAGGATCTGCTGCGGCCGCGAGTTCCGTGCCCGGCGCGATTTCTCCAGCGAGTACAGCCTTGCCGAGCTCTTCTTCGTCGAGCGTCGCTTCGCCGAACTTTGTTTCACCGAACATTTCTCAACTCGTCACCAGCAAGATTCAAGGAGCGTTCTAATGCCTAATTTTTCGATTCCACTTTCCGGGCTGACGGCGGAGTCAACGGATCTGTCCGCCATCGCCAACAATCTCTCCAACCAGAACACGCCCGGCTACAAGACCACGCAAGCGCTCTTCAGCGACTTGTTCTATCAGAACCTAGGCACCACCGGGGCGGGAGATCCGGAGCAGCTGGGAGCGGGCACAGAGATCGGAGCCTTGCCTTCGCTGTTCACGCAAGGCAGCGTGAGTGCGACGGGCGTGCCGACCGATGTTGCCATTCAGGGAAATGGATTTTTCGCGGTGCAGAATGCGAATGGCACCATCAATTACACGCGGGCAGGGGATTTTTCGGTGAACAACACAAACTTCCTGGTCACTTCTGCCGGACAGCAGGTGCTGGGATATCCCGCGGTGAATGGAGTGGTCAACACCGGAGCTGGAATCGCGCCGCTGGCGCTGGGCGCCGGGACCATTAATCCGCCGACGCCAACGGCGAATGCGCAGCTGACCGCCAACCTGAGCGCCTCGGCCGGATTGGGCACAACGTTCTCCACTCCGGAGACGATTTACGACTCGCTGGGCGCGCCCCACCAGCTGACCTACAACTTCACCAACACGGGTCCGAACACGTGGAGCTACAGTTTGAATATTCCGCCGGCCGATCTGAACGCGGCCGGAGGGGTAGCGCCCACGGGAATATTGGCCACGGGCACGCTGACGTTTAACGGCAACGGAGTGCTGATCGGAGATTCCGGAGGCGCCGGAACTACTGTGGTCGGGACCAACACCGGAAATGGAACCATCTCGGGGGTGGCAGCGACGGCGGCGACGGCGACCCAGAATTTCGTGATTACGGCGACCAGCGCGACCACG
>Ga0187847_10000042_pt1 | contig 138197 bp, 121 predicted proteins | sample June2016WEW_4_10_FD_132458 | JGI IMG/M metagenome (GOLD analysis project Ga0187847, IMG submission 132458) | Peatland microbial communities from SPRUCE experiment site at the Marcell Experimental Forest, Minnesota, USA - June2016WEW_4_10 | ecosystem: Environmental > Terrestrial > Soil >...
CCATGCGGCCTATCGCCCTCGGCAGAGGCAACTGGATCCATATCGGGAGCGAACCAGCCCGCCCCCGCGTGGCCGCTATCATCTCCGTGATCGAAAGTTGTAGACGTCTCAAAGTTCCGGTGCGCGATTACCTCCCCGCCATACTTCCCGGACCTGCAAACCCGCCGCTTCAAAGCATCGCAGGCCTCACTCCCGGAGCCTGGGCCGCAAAAACGCCCACCATGCACTTGGTCTGACGCGTACGCTGAAGCTACCGCACCGATAGCAGAAGAGGTAGGTGGTTGTGCATCGAGGAGCGAGCGAAGCGTCAAAAGCGCCGGCAATGCCACGATTGGCTGTAAAACGACATCCATCCCACGGCATCGTTCTTCATCAAGCATCCAATCGGGAATCACAAGTTGGTAGCCGCTCGAAGGAGCTACCTGTACCTGACAGGGGCCAAATGACACGGACCTACGCACCACAGTTACAGTCTGGCCGAACAGTGGGTGATGCGGATAGTGAATCGTCAACGAAACATGGGTAGTGTGTGAGTGCCTTGCAGGAAGGTCCCTAATGCCACCTAGCAGGTGGATGATCTTCTCTCCATCTTCCAGTTCCTCGTAACTGGGTTCACCGCTGACTTCATGAAATCCGCGCTGTTTAAGATAAAGCAGCCAATGGTCAAGGTTATCCGTCTCAGACAAAACCTCCTGGGCAAGTTGAGATCAAACTTTCGGGGACTTGAGCAGCATTGCGCCTGCCTGTTAAAGTAAGGCTTCGCACATTCCGCCATTTCCACCGGCGATTCTCCAAACCTCTCTTCGAGTGTCGCTCGTCCATTGGGAATCTGCTCTCAGGGACCGGCAAGACTGAGAGAACCTTTCAGTCATCCGATCCCAATCCGAGCTCTTGATGGTGCCTTCTTCTGATTTGGCTTTCCTTTCGAAGTTGGACACTTCTAGTTGTTTCCGGACTTCTTCCACGATTTTGGGCAAGTGATTTATCAGATGCTCGCGAAGATTTTGACTATCTCTGAACTCGAAGTACAGCGTGTCTTTCTGTCGTTCCTTTTTATATGCATCGAGTACCTCTAGCTGATCGCGATTCGCGTCCCTCGGAACGTCAGCGGTAGAGAAGTACAACGCGACATGCTTGCCCGCCTTTCGAAACTCCTCAATTTCTTCGATGGTCCCGACTGCGCTGCTCCTGTGGGTGTGCCCAACTTGTAGCCAAAAATTCCAATGAGAATGTCTCCAGATTCGACAATTTGCTTGTGGAGGATAGCCTGCGGGCGGTCACCGGACGCCGGATATGCGTCGGATTCCCACCTCACCGGATTTAGCATGATGCCTGTGGTGGAGAAATGGGCGGCATTCCACTGGTGGATTGATTGTGTTACGACGTCGCGCTCTTCGCTCACGTCGGAGGGCGAAGCAATGAGGACGCTGAGAACAATGGCAGAGTGACGGGTAATTCTTCTCGGGATTTGTGCTTCCAAGGTGACTGGTTGCTTCTGCTTCACAACTACCTCCTTCGGAAATGCTTCATACTCACGCGCCATGATCTCCAGATCGCGCCGTGTATCAGCTATCACAGCAGACAGCCGCATCTCCGCTTCCTGTGCCATCACGTTGACGACAGCGCCCATCCCCGCTGTGAAAACGCCCTGTGGAGGTGACCCTTTTTGCGAACGGGCGTAGCCTTCGACTTTGTCGGCGATGAATGCGATGTCTGGGCGTGAGATATGGCCCTTGCGCTGCTTTATCAAGTCGACCCAGATTTGATAGAGGGCGCGCGCCATGCGCTCGACACCGTCAATCTGGGCTCGGCAGATAGAGACTTCGTGCTGACCGCTTCGCACACCGGATGTGCCTGAGAGCGCCGCATACTCTCTCGCCATCTCTTTTACCTTTTCACGCGTCTCCTTGGAGATGGATTCCATTTGCTTGTTGAACTTCAGTCGCGCGATTTGGTCAAGGTCTTCGTACATTGGGGAGCGTGCCGAGGATTTATTGTGGCGGCGCTGCCGCAATTGTAACGCGCGGCGCAGTATAAGTGGACGAAAGGCCGACTATTCCGAGAAGCGAGCATAGTTGGGGCTATGCTCACCTTCCGCAAGAATCATTCTCCCACTCATGGAAGGCTGCATGGGGCTTTTGACGCCAATCCTTCTTATTGCGGTCGGGAAGGGCAATACGGATATTCTCTTCAGAGAATTGAAGTAGTTCCCTTGAACACGCTCCAGTAAACTGGTGGATGGGAGCTGACGATGGCGGGGTTGTGGGCGAAGACGCGGACTACGCTGGAGATGATCAAGTGGGAGCACTCGATATTTGCGCTGCCGTTTGCGCTGACGGCGGTGCTCTTGGCAGCGAATGGGCTGCCGGGCTGGAGAACGCTGGGGTGGATTCTGGTGGCGATGGTGGCGGCGCGGTCGGCGGCGATGGCCTTCAACCGCTGGGCCGACGCGGAGTTGGACGGAGCGAATCCGCGCACGCGCACGCGCGCCATTCCTGCTGGGTTGCTGACGCGGGAGTTTGTGCTGGGCTTTACGCTGATGGCGGTGGCGGTGTTTGTGCTGGCCGCAGTGGAGTTGAATCGGCTCACGCTTTATCTGTCGCCGCTGGTGCTGGTGGTGCTGCTGGGCTATAGCTACATGAAGCGCGTTACGCGCTGGTCGCATTTGGGATTGGGGCTGGCGCTGGGGCTGGCTCCATCGGCGGCGTGGATTGCGGTGAGGGGCTCGCTGGACGCGCGGATCCTGGTGCTGACAGCGGCGGTGACGCTGTGGGCTGGCGGCTTCGACGTGCTTTATGCTTGTCAGGATTGCGAGCACGACCGCGATGCGGGGCTGCATAGCTTGCCTCAAGCGATGGGCATTGCGGCGGCATTTTGGGTTTCGCGGGCGATGCATCTGGCCATGCTGGGACTGCTGATTTGGTTCGGCGCGCTATTTCATTTTCTTGCGCTCGGCTGGATGGGGATTGCAGCCGTGGGGCTGCTGCTGGCCTATGAGCACTCGCTGGTTTCGCCGCGCGATCTGCGCCGACTGAATGCCGCGTTCTTCACCATGAACGGCGTGATTGCGATGGTTTTTCTGGGATTTGTGACGGCTGATTTGTGGATGCGGAGATAGATTCTGCGGCCGGTTCGTTTCTGGAAAGAAATCTTACGCCACAAAATATTTGGCCTGCGGATGATGGACGACGATGCAGTTGGTGCTCTGCTCGGGCTCTAGGTGAAAGCCTTCGGTAAGGCGCACGCCGATGTTCTCTTCGGGCTTGAGCAGGCGGAAGATCTTCGTCTGGTCCTCTAGGTTGGGGCAGGCCGGATAGCCGAAGGAGTAACGAGAGCCGCGATACTTTTGATGAAACAAGTCTGCTACGCGGGGTGAGTCTTGGCCGGCGATTCCGAGTGACTCACGCGCTTGCTTATGAGCTAACTCGGCCAATGCTTCGGCGGTTTCGACCGAGAGGCCGTGGAGATAAAGATACTTAGTAAAGTCGCCGGCTTCGAATAACTTCGCCGTCTGGCGGCTGGCTTCTTCGCCGATGGTGACGATGGAAAAGCCCACAACATCGCGCTGGGCTGGGCTACCCGTTGCCGCGTTCAGCGGCTCGAAGAAGTCGGCGATCGAGAGCCGTCTTCCCTGCGCCTGACGCGGGAAAGTTATGCGTTCGAGTTCGCGGTCTGCGTCGTCGGGATCGAATACGATCAGATCGTTGCCCTGGCTTGCACAGGGATAGAAGCCGATGATGGACTTGGGCTCGAACCAGCCCGCGGTCTTCACTTCCTCTTCGAGATCGAGAAGAACGGGGCGGTATTTTTCTTCGACCAGACGCAGATAATCGCCCTGCGCTGCGGTCTTCAGTTGCCACTGATTCTTGAAAAGCGCGGTTTCGTTGAGATAGGGGAAGATATCATCGAGTTTATAACTCTTGAAGACGCGTGCGCCCCAGTAGGCGGGCTTGGGTAGGGCCGCAACCCGCTCCACGACTGGCGAACGGCCTTCAGCGGTCAACTCCACCAAGGTCAACTCGGGCACATTCGCAGTGCTTTTGGCAAAGACCTTCACGGTGCGACCTTCTGCTTCCCTGCTCTCGCGCACTTCGACGTCTGCCGAGGTCAAGTCGGCCATTGCATGCAGTCCGGCGAAGGCGTCTTCGGCATAAAAAACTGGACCCGCGTATTCTTTGCGCAGGTCTTCTTCGACATACTTGCGAGTGAGCGCCGCGCCGCCGCAGATGACGGGGATGGTCATTCCCAGCCGTTCCAGATCTTGCAAGACATACTTCATTTCGAGGGTGGACTTGACCAACAGGCCGCTGAGGCCGATGGCGTCGGCGTTGATCTCGCGCGTGGCGGCGATGATAGCGTTGGATGGCTGCTTAATGCCCAGATTGACGACGCGATAACCGTTGTTGGAGAGGATGATGTCGACGAGATTCTTGCCGATGTCGTGCACATCGCCTTTGACCGTGGCTAGAACCATGGTTCCTTTGCCGCCGCCGTCGGATTTTTCCATCTTCGGTTCGAGGTATGCGACCGCAGCCTTCATTACAGCGGCTGAGTCGAGCACCGAAGGCAGCTGCATTTTGCGCGCGCCGAAGAGATCGCCAACAGTCTTCATGCCATCCAGGAGAACTGTGTTGATGAGATCGAGCGGCGAGTGATCTGTGAGCGCCGCTTCCAAAGCCTCTTCGAGCGATTGCTTGTGTTCACCGAGATCAATGGTCCTCTCGCCGCGAATGATGAGTTGCTTGAGCTTTTCGTCGACAGTGAGACTCTCGACGGCGTCCTCTTCTTCAGCCACCGAGCCCTTGCTGAGACTGGTGAAGTAGGCCATGTAGGCCTGGAGAGGTTCGCTGCCGGTTCCGTTGCTGTCTTGAAAAATCAGCTTGCGCGCGAGATCGACTTCTACTTCAGGAATTTTGTACAGCGGATAGATTTTGGAGTAATTGACGATTGCCGTGTCCAGACCGCGATCCACTGCTTCCTTGAGAAAGACGCTGTTGAGCACGCGGCGCGCATAGGCGTTTAGGCCGAAAGAGATATTGGAAACACCGAGCACGGTACGGCAGCGCGGCAATTCGAGCTTGATGCGACGCACGGCTTCGAGAGTCTCAATGGCGGCCGAGCGATAGTCCTCCTGTCCAGTGGAGATGGGTAAGGTGAGCGCGTCGAAGATCAGGTCCTCGGGACGCAAGCCGTATTTGTTGACAGCCAGATCGTGAATGCGATGGGCGATGGCCACTTTGCGGTCGGCGGTGAGTGCCATGCCCTGCTCGTCGATGGTGAGCGCGATGACCGCGGCTCCGTAGCGGCGAGCCATGGGCAGCACCTGGCTGGTGCGCTTCTCGCCATCTTCGAGGTTGATGGAGTTGATGATGGGCTTGCCGGGAATGCGCTTGAGCGCCTCCTCGATGACGTTGGCCTCGGTTGAGTCCACCATTATAGGTGCGGGGACGCGGCCAGCAATCTTTTCGAGCACCGCGTTCATGTAGGCCATCTCATCTTCGCCCACAATGGCGCAGCAGAGATCGAGCATCTGCGAGCCTTCGCCGACCAGTCGCTTGGCCATGCTTTGAATGCCGTCGTAGTCCTGGGTGCGCACCATGTTGCGGAAGATTTCAAGGCGCGTGGTGGTGTTCATCTCCTCGGCAATGATGATGGGCTGGGCGTCGGCTTCGAGGAGCAAGGCAGAGGTCGCGCTGGCCGCGACCGATTGGGGTTGCACTGCGCGTGCGGCGGGCGTTAAGTCTTTGACGGCATCGACGACTGCGCGCAGATGCTCGGGGGTGGTGCCGCAGCAGCCGCCAACCACTTGCACGCCGTATTCAGCGACAAAGCGAGAGTGAAATGCTGCCAGGTCGGCAGGCGTAAGTTTGTAGACGGCTCGACCGCCGTCGTTCTGCGGCAGACCGGCATTGGGCAGCACGCTAATAGGGACAGTCGAGTTCTGGCATAAAAAGCGGACCGCATCATTCATCTCCGCCGGCCCGGTGGCGCAGTTGAGGCCGATCACGTCGGGCTGAAGAGCCTCAAGAATCGCAAGCGCCGCGCCGATGTCGGTGCCAAGAAGCATGACTCCGCTCTCTTGAAGCGTTACCTGAACCTGGAGAGCTACATCTCGACCCGTACCGGGAATCTTTCCTTCACGCGCATCGCGAATCGCATCCTGGCAAGCGGCGACAGCGATTTTCGCCTGCAGAATGTCCTGGCAGGTCTCGACCAGAAGCACGTCGACGCCACCCTCGATCAGCAGCTCGGCCTGCTCGCGGAAAGCCGCAGCCATGGCATCGTATCCGATGTCGCCCAACGAGGGAAGTTTTCTGCCTGGACCGATGGAGCCAGCAACAAATCGCGGCTTTTCAGGTGTCGAATATTCATCGGCTACCGAACGCGCGAGCTTTGCTGCGGCGAGGTTCACTTCGCGGACACGGTCCAGCAGGCCATGCTCCTCGAGATCGAGCCGAGACCCGCCGAAGGTATCGGTTTCGATTACATCGCAGCCGACCTCAAGATAGGAAGCATGAATCGCGCGAATCACGTCTGGCCGCGAAAGGACGAGCACCTCGTTGCAGTTCTCTTTGCCCCAGAAGTCCTCGATGGGGAGGTTGTACTTGTGGACACTGGTGCCCATCGCGCCGTCGTAGATCAGCACGCGTTGCTTCAATTCTGAAAGGAAATCCGCCAAAATCGCTCCTGAGCTTACAAGTCACCTGACAATAATCGGGAAAGTTGCCTGCATTCATAGGATATATGGTTTCAAAGCCGGTCATTTTGCGGCGCTGAAGTCTATGCGTTTTCCACTTGCGCCCGTGTTAAAAATCATATAGCTGTTATAGAAATGCGCTATCACTTCGATCTGAGCATTAGCCAACGATTGCGGGACGATCCGAGCCGTGGAATCGGCTTTGATGAGGCGCTGGAGATTTTCACCCATCCATATTACCTCGACCAGCGTTCGGATGTGGCCGGGCAATACCGCGCCATTGGACGGGTAGGAGAACGCATCTGCTCTCTCGTTTTTGAAATAAGCGAAGATGAGCAGTGCGAATTTTACCACTATATCCACCCCGTCACGCTTTGGATATCGAGCCGCGAAGAAGAGGAATTGTTGCCCGAGGCGATCGAATCGCCCCAGCCGCCGACCGCCGACGAGATCGCGGAATTGGCTGATAGTGGCGTCAGCGTGTCTCGTTTTTTCACCAACAACGGCCGCACGATGCCGCCGATTCTGCCTCGCAAAGAGGACGCCTTGATTGAATCTTTGAGACGACAGAATCTTGAACAGCTCTGTCTGGACCGCAAGAAGCAGTGAGCGAAAGCTCTTTCGGCATCCGGGCCAGTAACTGCAACTTAATGTCGCGACTTGTTCTCTAATGCTCTTTGGATGGGCAGAGTCTGCGCGACGCTGTTCTATTTTGCCGCTGTCAGTGCACTCACAGGCACTAGCATGTCTTCTTTGCGCATGACCAGGTTGGTGGCGTTCAGAGTGGCCAGTTCGAAGCCGTGGCCGTGCGTGATGGCGTCGGTGGGGCAAGCCTCAACACAATAGCCGCAGAAGATGCAGCGGTTGTAGTCGATGTTATAGACCTTGGCGTAGCGCTCCGAGGAGGAGATGCGCTGCTCCTCGGTGTTTTCTGCAGCCTCGATATAGATGCAATTGGAGGGGCAGGATGCCGCACACAGGAAGCAGGCCACGCACTTTTCCAAGCCGTTTTCGTCGCGCTGAAGGACGTGAGCGCCGCGGTAGCGCTGCTCAATGACCGCTCCGCGCAAGGGGCCTTTGCCGTCGGGATAGTTCTCCACCTGCGTGGGCTCAAAGATCTCCCCGAGGGTGATGCTCATGCCTTTGGCGATGCCGGCAATGTTGCCCACGATGGACATGTGCCTAGTATACGATGGATTCCGGAAGGAGTTCAGGATGGGGATGAGGGTTTGGGCGGCGGGCTTCGCGCTGACGGCCGCAGCGATGTTATCGACTGGAACAGTTGCCGCAATGGCACAGACACAGAGCCAGCCGCAATCGATGCCCATGGGCCCGATGGGCGGCATGAGCATGGATCATGGCATGGGCAAGACTGCCGTTCCTGCCGGCCTGTTGAAGATCACCTTCGGGGATAAGTCCGCCGAGTGGACTCCGGCCACATTGGCCGCGCTGCCGCATAAGACCATCACAGTTTACAACGAACACATAAAGGCCAGCCAGACTTACTCTGGCGTGCCGCTGATCGATCTGCTGACGCGGCTGGGCTTGCCGGACAAGCCGCACGACAAGGATCTGCGGTTGTATCTGATTGCGCAAGGGGCGGACGGCTATGAGGCGGTTTACTCGGTGGCCGAAGTCAACCCCGATGTGCATGATGCGACCGTGATTGTGGCGGACGAGCTGAATGGAAAGCCCATTGCGGATTCAGGACCTTTTCAGTTGGTTGCGACCGGCGAGAAGCGCCCTGCCCGCTGGGTGCGAAACCTGATAGCCGTGCGAGCGCTGACGGCGGAGTGATACCGCACCCATTCTTGCTGACGCCCGCACACTTTAGCGCGGAGCCTGCTGCAATTTACTTCTTTTGAGGCTCCTCCTCCTTCTTCTGTGGTGGGGCTGCCTTGTGCTGGGGCGGTGGCACCTGGTGCTGTGGTGGAGCTGCCTGATGCTGTGGAGGAGCTGCCTGACGCTGGGGCTGAAGTGCCTGTCGTTGTTGCTGTTGAACGGCCTGATGCTGCTGCTGTTGCTGGTGTTGCTGTTGTTGAATAGCTTGACGCTGTTGCTGCTGAGCTGCCTGATGCTGCTGTTGCTGAACTGCCTGGTGCTGCTGCTGAATCGCTTGATGCTGCTGTTGAATAGCTTGGCGCTGTTGCTGTTGGGGAACCGCCTGATTATGAGCCAGCATCGATGCTGGGGCTCTCACATTACGATCAGCCGCAAGGGGCCGGGCGACGGCCAGATTAGCAGGCCTGCCATGGTTGGCGCTGGCAAACTGAGCGCGGTTGGTGCTGGCTGCGTGTTCATTCTGGAGCTGTGCTCTCATGGGTGCAACATGCTGTTCATGGCGAGCCGCTAGTTCCGCGGGTCTGGCTCGCACCTGCAATCCACCTGGTCCGCCGTTGAAACTTACACGGGCGCCGCGATTTTCGCTGACCGGGTGGTTATAGACGTTGTGCACGATTGTGACATTGATTTTGTTGACCGAGCGGTTGTAGTTGAAATGGCCGCCGCTCCAATAGCCACCCTGGTAGCCGATGCCGACATAGCCAAAACCGTAGTCGACTCCGCCATAGTAGCCGATGTGCGGTCCCCAGTAGCCGCGGTAAAAACCGTAGCGGTGATGCGAGTAGCTCCAGTAGCCCGGGGTCCAGAGAGCGCCCTGGTAGGGGGCCTCAACCCACACGCCGGGCACCCAGTAGTAGCCTTCCTGACCCCATGCCCAATAACCGGGTGTCCAGAGATAGTCGTTGCCGGGAGCCTGAGGCTGGTCGTATTCGGGCAAGGGCGGCGGGGGCTGATCGGCGTAGGCCACCGGTTGAACGCCGTAGCCGGGATCGTCGGAACCCTGGTTCGATCCCTGATCGTAGGAACCACCCGACGCAGGCGCTGCAGAGTTTGAATCGGCTGGGGCCAAGTTGGCCGATGCTGGGTCCGAGGCCTGATTCTGCGTGTCCGTCTGAGTGGCTGGGACCGCCGTCTGATCTTGAGTTTGGGGGCATCCGGTGATGCAGAGCGCTATCGCCAGGGTAAGCACAGGCAATCCTACAAATCTTAAAGGGTAGTTCATTTCACACTCCCATTCACTTGGATGCTATCGGAGGCGAACGGAGTTTGCCCGTCCTCTATTGATCATGACGAGGTCTGCTAGTGACGGGTGCCGGGCGGCTCGGACTGGCCGTGATTGTTGGCCGGCGGGGTGGTGACTGGCTTGCGCTCGACGTGCTGCTTGAGGGTCTGCTGGCAGAGTGGCGAGTCCTGGCCGCGCTCCAAGCCTGGAACAACATTCTGAGCGCTACAGAGCCGCTGCTTCATGGCCTCGGCTTCCTTGCCGCTGAGCAGTTGAGTGCGCTCCAGGCCGCTGACGGGGTCGAGATCGTAGCGAAAGACACTATCCCCGGACGGATCGTTTGGGCCGTGGTCGAAGTGATTCCATGTGGCGATCAGTTGCCGGCCGTTCGGCTCGTTCATGAACGCATAGACCTGGGTCCATGCGACGCCTTGGGAGGGACTTGCGCTCCAGATGGGCACTGCCTGGGTACCGCGCATCCAACGAGGCACCCACATGTGGGGCGAATGGTCGTAGTGGAAGGCAGTGAAGAAGGTGGTCGGCGCGCAGTCGGTGCAGTCGTCGTAAAGAGCGCCCAACTCCCGTGGCTTGCCGTCGGCAAAAAACATCCAGTCCAGGAAGCGCAGGTGAACACCTTTAAGCAGGGGCGCAACCACATGACTGGTAAGCGAGATATTCCAGACGGTGAAGGTGTCAGATGCGGGATCAGATTGAGGAGTGGCGCGCAGCGTGGTGACGACCAGGGCCGCGTCGTACTCGACGCCGATCTCGCGAATCGCGGTCCACTTTTCCGGCTCGAGCGAGCGCTTGACCCAGGCGACGGTGTCGGTTTCCTTTGTTGAGTGGAAGTCGACCCAACGAAAGGTGTCTGGAGCTTGCTGGGCAGAGATCGGTGTAGCGATGGTCAGCGTTGCTGCTGTGACGCTGTAAACGAATAAAGAACGGAGGAGCCGCATGAATCTAGGTTATCGCAGAGAGGCGCTCGGGCGAGGCTCGCATCTCCCTCGTACCCAAAAGAGCCCTCGGCAATCCCGCACCCAGCGAAGCGGATCGTTTGTGCCAGGCTCATAGTTACGATTCACAGGCTTTCTTCAGGAACGATGCGGGATTTCTTAGTTTTTGGCGGCTATTTCCGACTCTGTTATGCCGGCTCAGATTCTGCCTTTCGGTTTCTGTTGTTGAGGTTTTACCGTATGAACAGCTGCGGTGAAGAGTTGAAGGGTTTGTTGCTAATGTACAACCTCAGATACGAGATTGCCTGTTGTCGGACCCGTGCAGGTTGACCCACTTGGCCTGACTTGGCGCCAAGCGAACTACATCCCGATGAACTCCCTGGGTCCGAGTTGATTATCGGCAGAATAACCAAATGGCCCGGTGGCAGACTCAACTTGGTAACCGCGAAATCCCATATTTTTCGTAGCTCCTCGATGTAAATTGCAACCGGCTTCTCGCACGAACGGGGTCTCTGCGAAGCACGACCGCTGAGTTCAAGGAATCTTTGTCATTTTCCGCGAGTAGTTTTTGGTAGGCCTAAATTTGCCCTGGATGCGAAGCCAGAGCAGAATGCGCTAATTGCGGGAAATAGGGAAAGATAGCCTATGTGCGGACGATACGATAGACGCGGAGATAAACAGCGCATCGGAGAGTGGATGCAGGCGCAGGATACTGGCGCATTCGATTGCGATGCATTCAACGATTCGAACCTTGCGCCGTCCTATTCCACGAATCCTGCATCCATATGCGAACGTATGCTTCTACGCTAAACACCCAAAGTAAGAGCCGTACGCGGAAAGCCGCACGGACGGATCCGTTTAGGGACAGCTCGAAAGAGCTGTCCCTATCACGACCGATCCTGCTGGTGAAATGCGACGGTACCTGAAGAAAAAAACGCGTCGGTAAGCTACTTTTTCTGAAGCCTTTGGTTGAAAAAGCTCGCCGTGGCCTGATATCCACGAACCCATGTCTTCCACAGAAGAAAATCATGAATCTCGTCGGGAAAAACGATTTCCTCAAAGTCAATATGCTGTGCCTTGAGTCTTTGCACCAGGTCCGTGGTCTGCTGAAATGGAACATTGCGATCATCATCACCGTGGATGAGAAGCACCGGCGATTTCCATTGCGAGACCGCGGCGATCGGGGAGGAATCATAGGCGAGTTTCAGCGCGTCTCGGTAATCCGGCGCTTGCTGGGCGGCATTGTCCCAAAGCTGGGGAAAGCTGGACCAGTCGTGTACCCCGTGAAAGTCGACTCCTGCAGCGAAAATATCGGAGTTGCGGGCGAGCGCCAGCGCGGTGAGAAATCCGCCATAAGAGCCTCCCCATATCCCGATGCGTTTGGGATCAACTGTCGGTAATCCCTGAAGATATTTTGCCGCGGCCAAGACATCCTTGTACTCGGCTGCACCGCGCCAGGCGCTGTCCGCCGGTTCGTGAAAAGCGCGACCGTACATGATTCCCAGGCGGTAATTGGCAGAGAGGACAACATAGCCAAGGCTCGTGAGGTACTGATTCTCTGCATAGGCATTATGGTAGTAGTGCATGTAATGAAAACCCAGCAGCATCTGCGCGGACGGACCGCCATGGACAAAGAGGAGCGCCGGACCGGGTTGAGTACGATTGGGAGGAACAAAAAGCTGCCCATGAATCTCCAAGCCATCCTCACTTTGGAAGGTGACTTGTTGCGGCTGCACGAGCTGCGCTGAAGGAAAGTCCGTAGGCAATGCCTCAACTGCAATCATCTCGCGGCCCTTTTCGGTGATGTGGTACGGCATGGCTGGCGAGATAGCGCTTGAGCCGAGGTAGACAATGGTCTTGCCGTCTGCCAGCATCACCGGACTCCACTCGATGGTATTCCCCTGGGTCAGCGGCTTAGCCTGTTGGTTCTCGATTCCAGGCGGTATGGGCGCTACTCCCCATGCGTTGACCCGCCAGATATGGCGGCGATCCACGTCGTTTTTGTTGGAAGTGAAAAGTACGGCAGTTTTGTCGCGGGAGAGCGTCACCTCCTCCACGTCGTAGTCGCCGCGCGTGAGCAAAAGAGGGTTACCGCCCTTATCGGAGATGGTATAGAGATGGTTGTGTCCGTCCTCTTCGGAGCAAAAGATGATGCGCGGGCCGGCAGCCGCAAACTTAAGCGACTTCTCGGCGAAGTGAGGTAATGATCCGCTAAGTTCCTGCCTACTATGCCATATCTGCTTCGCCTGCCCTGTGGTCGCGTTGGCTACCAAAATATTCCAGGGATGGGGCCGTAGAGGAATCAACGGCAGATGGTTTTCCGCGCCGGCAACACGAATGAACGCAATTTCCGAGCCGTCCGGCGACCATTGCGGGTCGGAATCGCGATCAGCACTGGGCGCGACATAGCGCACGCGTTCGGGCAAAAAATCAAAGATGACGATGAAACTGTGATCGCGACGGTCGGAGACGAAGGCGATATGTTTACCGTCCGGCGACCACTGAGGTTGCCTTTCGTCGCCACGTAATTCTGTCAGCATCCGGGGCGGCTTATTTCCGGACACGGGTTCCAGCCAGAGATGATGGCTTGCGGTCCACACCACCCATTGGCCATCGGGCGAGACCTGGATGTCTTCGCAGCCCTCGCTCTCGCATCCCAGATCCCCCAGCAGCGTTTCCTTGCCATCCTGCACGTCCGCTGCCCACACCTGCTGTTTTGGTTCGGTGATCTCGCTGGCGGGGTTGGCCACATAGCCTTCGCGGTTCACTTCCGAGCCGCGAACATATACCACCGTGTTTCCGTCCGGAGTTAAGCGCAAGCTGAGTATCTGTTGCCCATCGTCTCCGTGATAATGAGTTACTTGGCGCCCCTTGAAGTCGGGCGCATCTGCGACCCAAACGTTTCGCTCGCCACGTATATTAAAAACCCATGCGATTCGGTTCACGCTCGCGGCGGCAGTCAGGCCGGTAGGAAAAGGCGAACTCATTACCTGTTCAAGAGTGAAGCTTTGAGCTTGAGCCGGCGCCGAAACGCAGCACAATAGCCCCGCGGAAAGAAGCAGTTTGAAAGATTTCACAAGCATTCAATCATTCTCCCTGTCGGCTCGTGGCTGCCTTCTACTCGTGCCTCGAATTCGACAAAATCTGCCCTGTCGCTCCATGAGTTAATAAGAGTCTCTGAGGTGCCACTTTCCCGAATTCCGATCCCAGGAACATCTCGTGCAATGGAAAGCAAGGTTCCTGAAAAGGATGACCTAGTAGAACCCTGAGAGCCTGTCGCCGGCACGACAAACTTGCCCATATATTCCTCCAACCTAGCGCGGTCTTTTTCACGGTAAGGCTTGTAGTCCTTGGCAATGCCTTGATCGCCCAGGCTGAACAGAACATAAGCCTCTATCAGATCGGCCTCATACAGCTTCAGTAACAGGCTAACTGTCGGATCCTTCGCTATCAATTCTGCGGTCTTCTTGTCCTGCACCAATTTCTCGGCGCTTTTGGCCGCGGCGGTCAGGGCTTCCGTTTCTTCCGGCAGGCTGTGCCGGTATTCTCTCTCTTCTGGGAAATGCTTTTTAAATTCATCGCCTTGTTTCCACTTGGCGCTTACGCTGCGGTATGCCTGCCATACCGCGGAGATCTCCGGTGGTTCCTGAAATCCCTTTGGCTGGTTCTCCGCCGGCGCAGGAACGGCGACAAGAATTTCGTTAATATGAGTGTGGTTCAGAGTCGCCCAGGCGTGCAATTCGCGCCAGACAATTTGGTTGTAGGGCTCAGCGACTGCTGCCCGGATGAGCATGGTACGAGACTTTGCCATATCGCCTTCTTTGGCCGCCATGTCTGCGTAATAGCGATAGGCGGTTTCGATGTCAGGGTCGAGCCGAATGGCGTGCTCATACCATTCGGCGCCTTGGGCGAATTGCTTTTGCCTGTCATAGGCATTGCCGATGAAAAGGGCAGCCATATAGTTTTTCGAGTCCAGTTCAAGGGCCTTGGAATAACTCTTGATCGCCTCATCGAAATCGCGTCGGGAGAAGGCCGCTTCGCCAGCTTCCATCGCTTGTTCTACTTGAGGATTGTCGGAAAATTTGATGGCGCCACTGTCTGGCAACCTTTTTAGGATCTCAGACAGGTTCAGGGCCAGCGCACTGTAATTGCCCAGTTTCCAGGCTTGGTCCAGAAGCTCGCGAGCGCGCAGCCGCTCCTTGCCTGCCGCATCTTGATCGCTCAGGGTTGCTGCATGGTCCACCAGGCAGGCTGCTAACTCGACCAACATCTGGTCATCTTTTGGGTTGGACTTCACCAGCCCTTCTATAAGTGGTAGCGCTTCCAGGCGCTTCCCCTGACTAAAAAGGTCCGAAGCCTTCTGCCGCGCTGCCTGATACGCGGCATCACCCGTGGCCTGCGCCAGCAGGAATGGCGCAAACATGCAGAGCATCAAGCGTGTCGCGAAAGCTAGCTTTTTTGTGTCGTGCCACCACATCAGGTTTTCGATCATCCTCTGGAAAAACTCTTGCAAGGTTTGTTTCCTAACCGTGCTCTTGAGTGAAAGGCCATGGATTGGTCTCGGGCGTTATGACGAAGGTGCTTTTGGCAATTCGCCATGACTCTCCACCATCGGCCTGCTGTTTGATGGCTGCAGTGGGCGGGCCGTATCGTGATAATGCTTCATGTATTCCGCGATCTGGTCTTCCGATAGCTCGATAGGATTCTTCATCACAAACCACGTCGCTACCTCACTGCACGGTGGGATAGTCAAGGATCCCGGATAGCGGTAAAAACTCTTGAGGTCAGAGGGTAGCAGATCCATCGGATTGATTTTCACTCCCGCTACACGGTTCTCTTTGCCAGGCTCCGGCAAATGTTCCCATAATGTCTTAATCACAGGGTTTTCTTTGCCCGCTACAATGGGTACCTCAATCACGAGGAAGACTCCTTCCGGCGACATATGTAAAAGCTGCAAAGACATTCTGGGCCGCTGACCCTTCACCGCCGTCTCTCCCGGTTGGCGAAAATGAATTTCGACGAGATTGTATTGTTTCTTGCCGACTCTCAGCCAGTAGTTATCCGGGAACTTGACCAGAATTCGATAGCGGTTGCAGTCGTTAAGAATGTCCAGATCGGCGGGCTGATAGTTGAATTTGAGGAGGTTGCCGATGGGTAATGGCTCTGGATTCACAAGGTCAATTGGAGCTTGCATTTTGCCAGTCTTGCAAAGTCCGGGCCAATCGTCGGGTCCCTGAGGTCCTGGCGTGTAGGTGTATGTTGGTGCGCACGTCTCCTCGCCCAGATCCATATGCAGGTGATGGTGCTGATGCTGGTGCCCAGGTTCCATCTTCTCCGGCGGTTCCATGATCTGGGCTTTGCCGGAAGGGACTACCACAAATAGCGCAAAACACAACACGGAAAACGCCAGCAGGAAACTGCCAACTCGGTTGCAGAACATATGAAAGTCTCCAAGAATTAGGTGGCTCATTCCATCCTTTGCAGAAATCGCATATCAATTTACCGTATTACGCGGAACCCGGAACAAGGTTCTCGCCGTAACACGAGTCGAACCGCACGCCAAGGTCCGAACGCCAAAAGCGTAGACCGTGGTGCGGCTAACGAACGAGAGTTCTTTCGATACGAACTCTAATAAGAGAGCGGCTTCACAACTTACTCTGAAGCCGCTCTCTTGGTTTCCAGATGCGGCCGGAAGGCCACAAAGAACTGGAAAGCGATTATTATTCGTTTCCTCTTCCATCAGCACCGGCACCGGTCGAGATGACCTGTTCGGTGATGCGAGGCAGCCTGAAGGAGTTCGGATTCCTATCAGCGAGGCCTGGGGTTTTGTTGTCCTTGACCCCCGCCGTGGTGGTGGCCGCGTTGACTTGTTCGATTGCCATCATGCCGAGATCCTCGTGGCCGAGAATGTGGCAGTGGAAAACAAAGTCGCCGATGTCCATTCCCCGGAAATCCATGAGCATCGATACGCTCGGGAATGGCGTACTGGTATTGCCGTTCCAGAAGGGAACCTGCACCATATCCAAAAACTGGCCGTTGATGGCAGGCGCCGGCTGGGTGCCATTGGCTTGGAAGTTATTCTGCGAAAGGACCTGGAAGTGAATCTGGTGCTCGTGGAATTCGTGGTTTTCCATGGCCTCGTTGGCAATGATCCACTCCTGCACCGATCCCTGCTGGATCATAATCGCAGGCGGGTTATTGGGGTTGAACGGCGTGTTTACAGGATAGGGCTGTGTGTCGATGTTGATGTAGAAGGCCGACCCGTCCGAGAGTTCCTGGAAGTTCAGGTTATGGGTAGCCTCAACCGCCGCGCTAGAGAGGCCGCCGAACAACTGCTGGGTAGTGGTTACGCCGGTGGATACGGGAACACTGGCATCGGCGAGACTACTGTTGGGGTCGGCGGCGCTTGTTACATGGATGGTGAACAAAGCGCGGGTGGGATCCTCATCGCCATTTGGCCCGGTGTTGACGTAGGTGGTGACCAACTGTGCAGTTGTGCTCGATGAGGTGGGTGCCGTGGCCACAATCTCGACGCGTGCTGCTGGAGGCACGACGTAACTAGTCGTGGAAATGGTTGCTCCGGGCTGGGTCCCATCTTGAGAGTTCACCGGGACCCCATCGATTGCCACAACCTGGAACGTCTGCGGCTTGCCGTTGAAGAGTAACTCCAAATTGAGAATAGTGTCCGAGCTGCAATTGCAAATCCGCCAGAATTGCTTCTCACCAGGTGCCATGTCCAGAACGGCTGGAGTGAAAGTTGTAACGCCAGTGGTGGTGTTGGTCGTGGCGTTCTCGGGGATATAGTTGAGCGAGAGGTCGAGGTTGGGGGTCTCGACGTTGCTGTTGACCGGCGGGCCGCTTTCAGCCAATCCTTGGATCGTCGGCAAGTCGCGCACCACCAGAACGCGTTGCTGCAGCCCGCTGACGGCCGGCTGAACATTCTGGATTCCTTCGACCACGATTACTCCGGACGCTCCACCTTGGATGTCGCGCTCCGCTATCCCGTGGATGTGCGGGTGATACCAATAGAGCCCGGGCGGCTCATTGCTGGGAATCTGCACGCTGTACTTAAATGTGGCTCCCGAGTTGATAATCGTTTTCACGACATTGTCGCCACCGCATTGGGGAGTGGTATTGGTGCCATGGAAGTGAATGTTTAGCGCACTGCCAATGTTGTCGGCGGTTTCTTCAACCTGGGTGTCTCCGCAATTCGGAGGATTGAAGACCTCGCCCAACGGCGATGCAGGCGTGTTGTTGGTAACCGTGATATTCAAGGTGTCGCCTGGATTCAGGTAAAGAGTAGGGTCCTGCAAGCCTGCCGGTGTAGTCAGACACCAGAGGCCTCTGCCGAATTCATCGGTCGTGGTCTGATAAGTGAACTCGACATTGAGCACGCCATTTTCACTGAATAACGAGGGTGGATTTTCAACGACACCACCTCCAGTTATGGTTCGCGGGCATGGGTTGGAAACAGGGGCGACGGGTGTTCCGCCAAGCTGGCCCATAGCCGCAACCGGCAAGACCAGGCCGAAGAGGGAACACAAGAAACTGGGGGAAAGTTTCTTCATTGGATTAATTCCTCCTCCTTTTTTGAGGTTGATGTTTTGACACAAGCGTCCTGCCTCACGCGTTCGCTCGAGAGCGCGCAGGTATCTCTCGTGCCTATTTCTTCGCTATCTAGAGCGCGACATCAATGGCCCAAGTGTCCTTAGCAGAAGCGCAGGGGTGCTCTCTGTCCGTTTACTCTGCCTGAGCATTGGCTTCGAGTTACACATAAAAAGGGAACGTCTTGCGAGAAAGTGTGGTGCTGCCGATCACACGGGCTGACCCACCTCGGGAGAAGCAGACCATCTTGGGCCCAACAACGTATTTTAAGATACTCACAGTCCAAATTGCTTGTCAAGTATTTTGAGAAAACCGTGTCGGAGTGAGCCGATAGTCTCTTCCAGCGAGGGTTCGTTGGGGACAGCAGACCCCAGCGACTTACTTTAAGCGGCCCCATCGAATCCTGCCAGTGGCCGGTTTCACGGCGTGAGTTTGTTGGAGGTATTGGCGCGGCCGCCCTACGACGCTGAGGGCAATGTCATGGCGGTTGATGGCGGAGCCAAGGCGACTTACGTTTACAACGCGCTCAATCAGCGGGTGCGCGCGACGGTGGGCGGCACGGCCACCGAGTACTTCTTCAACGCGGGCGGGCAGCGCGTCTCGGAGTGCAATGGCTCGACCGGTGCCCAGCTTGAGGGCAAATACCACTGGGGCGCAATGCCGGTCGCCTACTACGCCAGCGGCTCGACACATTTCGAGCAACAGGATTGGGCACAGAGCGGATACGCACCACCTATACTTGCGGAGTAGAAGACGCGTTCACATCTCTACCCTTTGGCGACGGCCAATCGACGACCGGCCTCGATGGAGATGCCAACCACTACGCCACTCTCGATCACGACACGGAGAGCGATACCGACCATGCCCTCTTCCGCCAGTATTAGAATGCCGAGGGCCGCTGGCTCTCGCCCGATCCCTACTATGGAAGCTATGACGTCTCCAATCCGCAGAGCATGAACCGGTATGCCTATGTAGGCAACAGTCCCTTGGCGAATATCGATCCCACCGGGAAGACAGCCCCCCACTGGAACTTCTGCCCCGCCTGCAATTACTCCGGCGGCGGTTTCCAAGCCTGGTTTATATCTGCAGACGAAGTTTATGGAGGAGATGATGGGTATGGGCATGCACCATAGACGGTTTGGGTACGCCCCGTGGTGCTGCCATTGGCCTTTTACAGAGCGGTGCTGCCACGACTCAACCTATAACAGATGGCAAAATACGTACACACCAACCCCAGATTGATGGACCGACCAAAATGGAGTTATTTATTCCAGTGCTGCGGCCATTGAGGTAGGGCTGCCAACTATTTTCGATTTTACGTGGTATCTTGACAGCGGTGGCGGTGCCGCGCCAGTCGAGGAAGCACAAAATAGCACCCCAAACAACGCGCAAACACAAGTGCAAGTCAAACAACAGGACTGCCATAATGCGGCAGTGAATGCATCTTGCTCCGTCCTATGCGGCTGCAAGGGCTTCGGTGCCGACCGTTAAAGGTTTCATCGCTTGGGCAGGGTCCGGTGCTATCGGCGGAGCCATATCCGCGGGCCCCGGTGGTGGGCTAGCGGGCGCTCTTCTCTTCGGGGCCCTTGGCGGCCTAGGCGATCTGGGGGGAGAGTGCCCTCAATGTAGCCCAAGGTGATGCTACCCATGCGCTCACTCTTCAAGGTTGCATGACACAAGGACAGTCTGGCTACTTTTCTTCTGGCGCTGTCGGAGTATTTTAGCGGAGAGAATCACAGCTAGGTTGACGAGGGATATGAACAGAAATCAACAGTGTGGAGGCAATCATGACTGACGGCGAAGTGCTGGATAATAGAAACAGAGACATCTCCCAGCCTCAGGTGATCAGAGGATTGATTGGAGTGGTGTTTATCCTGCCATGGGTAGTTGTGGAGATGGCTGAAAAGAATATTCATCACCCTGCTTCAGGTTATTTGGTTGGACTCGTGTGTGGGCTTGTATCGGCCCGCCTCCTTTCGGATCGGCCGCTGAGGCTTTGGGTCTCTGCGCTTGTCGGGGCCGCTCTTGTTGTTCTTCGTATAGTATTCGATCATGTTTCCTGAACGTCAGGCTAAGCGGGGCCGGGCGCGTCGGGTTTCCAAATCTGAGACCGGGGATTCTCTCAACAAAACCTGCGACTGTCCGATGCCCTGGTATGGAAGACTGGAAGATAGTGCAGAATCGCAACACATTTGCTCGATTGGGGCTTTGGCTGTTCGCCAGCAGGTTAGAACGGGCCGGACGGGCTCGGTCCGCTGGCAGTTGTGCGGTTGGCCGACTCTGGTGACAGCAACGCCTCAGCCCAGGCGGTAGCGAAAAGACGCACCATAGCGCATGAATCTGCACGACCGCAGCGACAGACAGCAGAATCTAGCGTGGTTTGTGAATATTCCTTTGGCAAAAGGCTTCGCAGCCAGTGCGCAGATCGAATTCCGGCGAGATGTGATGTGTGTCACTGATTGCAGCCATCGCCGGTTCGATACTTGGAGACCGTACTCAGGAGGTCTGTCCGTGAATGGTTTCTATGCGCGCCTGTTCGGTCTCACCCTTTTCGTTTTTCTCGTTTTGGCTATTGCCGTTCGACCTGCCATTGCTCAGCAGGATCAAGCCAAGCATATTTTCCATCGGCTGATTCCAACCGGGGATACCTGTGCCACCTGCCACAAGGCGGTGTATGACCAATGGAAAGCCAGCCCGCATGCCGCCAACAGTGTCGAATGCACCGTGTGCCATGGCGAGACAACATCAAAGGACTTCGCAGGCACACCGGCGTTAAGCACATGCGACACCTGTCACGCCGATCAGGTGGAACAACTGAAGTCTGATCCATTCATGAAAGGCAAGACGTGTGTGAACTGTCATCAAGCACACACCTTCGTGGAGCACAAGAAGGCGGCTTCGGCAGGCAAGTGATAACAATTTCCAGGCGCGGCCTTCTCGAACTGCTGGCCGGTGCATCTGCGCTCACCGCCCTGGAAACGTGTCATCGCATGCCAAGGGAATGTACGACGGGTTGCGCTGAAAACTAGCGATCATGCGCCCGAAGATTCCGCCAAGCATGCAGATGCGCCGCAAGCGCGTTTGCCGCGACTGCGAATCGGAATCTTCCGAGGCTCTTCTTCAATTTGTCTGTCCTGTCTGGGCAAGCGCGGAGCCATGCAGTCGCGCAGTTCACTCATTGGTGTGAATGTCACCAGTAATCCTGATTTGCGCGATCGCTGCTGGACGTCGACCATCAGGAAGTACCGCCGAATCCATGCTGCTCCTCGGATAGATCCCATGAGTCGCCCTGCGGTCCCGAATCCGCCTACGCGGGATTCGGGGTTTACGGTAACAGTTCAACGCGATCAAGGAGACGTTCCCACATTCTTTCAGTGTTCCTGGCAGTTGGACGGCAATTCGGATATTGAACTCCCAAAACAGCAAAAGCGCCGCCCGAAGGCGGCGCTTTTAGAGGAACCTGACACGAGCAAACGGGCCTACAACGCCGATTCAATCTCAAATCCCCAAGCCTCCAAAAGAGCTTCGGGGATGTACTTGGAATTCTTGTTCCGGCGAGCCCACTCCCGAAGGCGAGTGGACCGAATGTACTGGTCCGGTGTAAGTTTGAACTCCTTTACAATCTGCTCGAAGGAGGTCACTGTGGGCACTACCGGGCCTATGGGCTCCGGCTTGCCCCAATTCGGATTTCCACGACGTTTTGCCATCGATTTTGTGTCCTTAGGAGGTGTGTTCTTGCCTTTAATTCCTGGGCCAAAGGCTGGGGGGCTATTACTGGCCGCAAGGAAACATTACCTCCTATTTTACGGATTTCCCCTTCAGAAATCAATAGCAAAATTGCACATGTTTAAGAACAATCGTAACCTTTCATCCCATCCTCTACAACCCATCTAAGCGTCTATTCATGAATAGATTAGCGCTGCAAATGCCTCCCCATGTGCCCCGGCACTAAATAATAATGGCCACTATTTGCACCATTCGTCAAAGGACCCAGTTCTCACGGCTACCGCCAGCGCCTCGATCTCCGGTGCCAGAACCCGGTCCTGTTCCAGTCGTGGCACTACCGACCGCACCGCTGCATAAGCGCGCTCCACCTCCCGGCTGGCTTTGAGCGGTCTGCGAAATTCAAGACCCTGCGCCGCGCACATCAACTCAATCGCCACAATCCGCTCGGCATTCTCCACAATCTGGCGCAGCTTGAGCGCCCCGGTCATCCCCATCGAAACATGATCTTCCTTGCCTCCGTCGGTAGGAATGCTGCTCGCCGACGAGGGATGCGCCAGCACTTGGCACTCGTTGATCAGCGCTGCCGCCACAATCTGCGCAATCATAAATCCAGACGAAAGCCCTGGGTCGGGTGACAGAAACGCCGGCAACCCCTCATTAATGTCCATATTCAGCAACCGGTCGATGCGCCGTTCCGTGATGCCGGCCAAATCAGTAAGCACAATCGCTGCGTAGTCGAAGCCATAGGCCAGCGGCGCGCCATGGAAGTTCCCGCCAGAGATTACCGCTGCCGAATTTGGCCTCTCGGGTGAGTCTTCTGGGAACACCAGCGGATTATCCGTAGCCGAACCCGCCTCAACCTCCAGAATTCCCCGCACGTGCTCCAGCGCATCCCGCACTGCGCCATGCACCTGCGGCATGCAGCGCAAGCAATAGGCGTCCTGCACCCGCGAATCGTGCTCCCGATGCGCCTCGCGAATCTCCGACTCCGCCAGCAGTTCGACCAGATGCTCCGCCGCCCGAATCTGCCCCGCGTGAGGTCGCGTCTGGTGGATTCGTGGATCGAAGGCTGCCGGGGTTCCCATCAACGCCTCCAGGCTCATAGCGCCAGCCAAGTCGGCCAATTGCACCACCCTTTGCCCGCGAGCCACAGCCAATGCTCCCACGGCGGTCATCGCCTGCGTCCCATTCAGCAGCGCCAGCCCTTCCTTGGCCGCTAGAACAATGGGCTTCAGTCCGGCCCGCCGCAACGCCTCGTCGCCTGCCATCCGCTCACCCTTGTAAAACGCCTCTCCCTCGCCGATGGTCACCAGCGCCAAGTGAGCCAACGGAGCCAGATCGCCGCTCGCGCCCACAGATCCCTTTTCCGGAATCACAGGATGCACTCCGGCGTTCAGCAGCGCCACCAGCAACTCCACCAGTGCCGGACGGCAGCCGCTGAAACCCTTGGCCAGCACATTAGCGCGCAACAGCAGCATCGCCCGCGACTCGGCCTCACTTAGCGGCTGACCCACTCCACCTGCATGACTGCGCACCAGATTGGTCTGCAACTGCGCCAGGCTTCCCGCCGGAATCCTCACGTCCGACAGCTTCCCAAACCCAGTGTTAACTCCGTAGACAGTCTCTCCGGCGGCCAGAATCTCCTCAATCAGCGCGCGGCTTCGGGCCACACATGCTAAAGCTGCAGGTGCAACAGCTACCGCGCGAGCGTTCAGCGAAACAGCTTCAATCTCGGTCAACGTCAGCGGCTGGCCGTCAAAAATCAGACAATCTTCGGGCAGGGAATTCATAAGCCGATAGTAGTAGGCTGAAGCGCGATGGTCGAGACTAATTGCACGACAAAAGTTGGTTTTGTTGCTTAATTCCTCTATGCTGGCAACCTATGACAATGGATTCCACGGTTTTACTCGATAGTTACGGCCGAAAGCTGCTCAATGAACTGCAAACCAATGCCCGCCTTAGCCTCGCCGAGCTGGGCCGCCGCATTGGTCTTTCGCCCACGGCCGCAGCCGAGCGCCTCAAGCAGATGGAAGAGGTCGGCATCCTGCACGGCTACACCGTCGAAATTGACCGCGAGGCGCTGGGCCTGGAGGTGATGGCCTTCATTCGCATGAGTTGCGGCGGCCAGAATTACCATCGTCTTCTCGATTTTGTGCACATCCTCGAAGAGGTCCGCGAGTGTCACCACCTCACTGGAGGCGACGACTTTCTGCTCAAGGTAACCACTACCAGCATGGCCGGCCTCGAAGCGTTGATCGAGGCCCTTCTGCCCTATGGAAATCCGGTCACCAGCCTCGTACTCTCCTCGCCCGTCGAGCGCCGCCGCTATGCTGTAACTGGCAACCTGACCACCGTCCAAAAGAAACCATTAGCCCGGCGGCGATGAATTTCACATCGGCATTCCAGGCCGTTGCGCTTACCCGAGCCGTAACGAGATAATGAATACTAGAACAATGAACGCACGCCGATGAACTCCCTCCAAATTCCCGATTCTCCCCGCCGCTGGGATTGCCTGAGCTTGGGCGAAGTCATGCTCCGCCTCGATCCCGGCGAGAGCCGCATCCACACCACGCGCCAGTTTCAAGCGTGGGAAGGCGGCGGCGAATACAACGTCGTCCGTGGTCTGCGTCGTTGCTTCGGACTGCGCACTGCCATCGCCACTGCTCTTGCTGACAACCCCGTTGGCCGACTGATCGAAGACCTCATCCTGCAAGGCGGCGTCGATCCCTCCTTACTCAAATGGCTTCCATTCGACGGCGTAGGCCGCCAGGTTCGCAACGGCCTCAACTTCACCGAGCGCGGCTTCGGCGTGCGCGCGGCCGTCGGCTGTTCCGACCGCGGCCACACCGCCATCAGTCAGCTCAAGCCCGGCGATTTTGACTGGTCCGCGATTTTCGGAAAAGAGAATGGGACGAAGTGGTTCCACACCGGCGGCATCTTCGCTGCGCTCTCCGCCTCCACGGCTGAAGTCGCCGCCGAAGCCATGGACGAAGCCCGCCGTCATGCGACCCCTGTCTCGTATGACCTCAACTTCCGCGACTCCCTTTGGAAGAGTATTGGCGGCAAAGCCAAGGCCCAGGAAGTCAACCGCGAACTGGTTCGCAAGGTCGATCTACTTCTCGGCAACGAGGAAGATTTTTCTGCCATGCTCGGCGTGCAACTCAAAGGTGTCAGCGAGGACTTCGCTGAACTGCCCATCGACAGTTACGAAGCCATGCTGCGCGAAGTGGCGGCTAGTTATCCAAACCTTAAGCTCATCGCCAGCACCCTGCGCACAGCCTCAACCGCTAGCCGCAATGCCTGGGGAGCCATCGCTCTCTATGAAGACAAGATCATTTACGTTCCCCAGCGAGATGTCGATATCTGCGATCGCGTAGGCGGCGGAGATAGCTTTGCTTCAGGACTCATCTATGGTCTGCTCACCGGCAAGCCCATTGACTGGGCCGTTCGTTGCGGTGTAGCCCACGGCGTATTGGCCATGACCACCCCAGGCGACACCAGCATGGCCACGCTGGCTGAAGTCGAGCGCGCCATCAAAGGCGGCTCCGCCCGCATCGCACGATAACCTGTATATAAGGGAAGAGAATGTCCGAAACCACAGCACAAACCCTGGAACGCGTCGGCCTGATTCCCGTACTTCGCGCCCGCAATGCCGCTCAGGCCCACGCAGTTGTCGAAGCTATGATCGCCGGCGGCGTCACCGTTGTCGAAGTCACCATGACCGTCCCCGGTGCAGTAGATATATTGAAGGAACTCAAGAAGGAATATGGAGCCAAACTCCTACTGGGCTCCGGCACCGTCACTACGGCCGCACAAGCCGAGGCCACCATCGAAGCCGGTGCCGAGTTTGTCGTCAGCCCCAGCTTCCACGCCCAAGTCGTAGCCAGAACCCGCGCCCTCGGAAAGCTCTCCATCCCCGGCGCGCTCACTCCCACCGAGGTCATCACCGCCTCGGAAGCTGGTGCCGATTACGTAAAAATCTTTCCTTGTTCGGCTATGGGCGGCGCAAGTTATCTGAAATCCCTGCTCGCGCCCTTTCCGCAGCTCAAGCTCATCCCCACCGGCGGCGTTACGTTGGAAACCGCTGCCAGCTTTCTGCGCGCCGGTGCCCGCGCACTCGGCGTAGGCAGCGATCTGGTCAACCTCGCGGCCATTGACGCCGGAACTCCGGAACTAATCACCGAAGCCGCCCGTGCCTACCTAAATCTCTTGGCACAAGTCCGCGAGGAGCTGCGTCCGGCAAAGTGAACCTACTAGCGGATACAAAGCCGGCAACGTTATTTCGCCAGCTTGTCGAGATCCAGATTCAGTTCGAGGACATTCACGCGCTCTTCGCCGAGCAGCCCCAACTGGCGGCTGGTGATGTGCTTCTCAATGAGATTGCGAACGCTCTCTTCGCTTAAGTTGCGCGCCTTGGCGACACGCGGGGCCTGGAAGTAGGCGGCGTCTGGCGTGATATCGGGATCGAGGCCAGAGGCGGAGGTCGTCACCAAATCGATGGGCACCGGCTTGCCAGGGTTCTGAGCTGCCAGCTTGTCGATGTCGCCTTGGATTCGCGTTACAAGAGTCTTCGAGGATTGCGCCAGATTCGAGCCGCCTGACGATGTGGCATCATACCCGTTGCCCGCAGCCGAGGGTCGGGGATGGAAGTAATGGTCCGAGGTAAAGCTCTGCGCCAGCAACTCGGACCCAATGACGTTGCCGTCTTTGAGAATCAGGCTTCCGCCTGCCTTGTGCGGAAAGATCACGCTGGCGATGCCGGTGACCAGCAGCGGATAGCCCAGGCCCAGCAGGACCCCGGTAACGATTGTGAAACGGATCGATGTCTTCCAGACCGAATGCACGGTGAATCTCCTTGCGAAAACTCGTTTGGGTGCCCCACCCTCACCGCGTTTTTTTTGCGGCTAGGGTGGGTTGCATTGAATTCTTTACGCCAGATGCAGTGCTACCAATGCCACGTCAATCGCCTTGATGCCGATGAAAGGGACCACGATACCGCCTACGCCGTAGATCAGCAGGTTTTGGCGCAGCAGGACATCAGCCGCCTTAGGTTCGTACTTGACGCCCTTCAGAGCAAGCGGAATCAGCGCCACAATAATAATCGCGTTGAAGATCACTGCTGAGAGAATAGCCGAATGCGCAGTGGACAGATGCATGACGTTGAGCGCATTGAGCACAGGGAAAACCCCGGCGAACATGGCAGGGATAATGGCGAAATACTTGGCGACGTCGTTGGCGATGGAGAAAGTAGTCAGCGCGCCGCGAGTCATTAGTAGCTGCTTCCCGATTTCAACAATTTCAATTAACTTGGTCGGGTTCGAGTCCAAGTCCACCATGTTACCGGCCTCTTTCGCGGCCTGAGTACCGGAATTCATCGCCACGCCCACGTCCGCCTGGGCCAGTGCGGGGGCGTCATTGGTTCCATCGCCGGTCATAGCCACCAGCTTGCCCTTGGCTTGCTCGCGCTTGATCAGATCCATCTTGTCCTTAGGCTTGGCCTCGGCAAGAAAATCATCCACGCCGGCCTCGCGGGCAATCACCGCGGCGGTCAGCGGGTTGTCACCGGTAATCATGATTGTGCGGATGCCCATGGCGCGTAGCCGCGCAAGCCGATCCTTAAGCCCGCCCTTGACGATGTCCTTTAGGTAGATGACGCCCAGGGCCGTCGAGTTTTCGGCCACCACTAGCGGCGTGCCGCCTAGACGGGCAATCTCCTCCACACTGTCGCGAACCTTCTTCGGCAACGACGATCCTTGCTCTTCCAGAAATCTGGAGATGGCGTCCACCGAGCCTTTGCGGATACGTGAGCCAGGCAGGTTGACGCCGCTCATGCGAGTCTGCGCGGTGAAAGGCACAAACTCGGCATGAATTCCGCCCAGGTCGCGCCCGCGCAGGTTGTACTTTTCCTTCGCCAGCACCACAATCGATCGGCCCTCCGGAGTTTCGTCCGAAAGCGAAGAGAGTTGCGCTGCGTCAGCCAGCCGCTCCGCACTCACATCTGCCGCGGGGATGAAGTCGGCGGCCTGCCGATTACCCAAGGTGATAGTGCCGGTCTTATCGAGTAGCAGCGTGTTCACGTCGCCAGCGGCTTCGACAGCGCGCCCGCTCATCGCTAGCACGTTGTACTGCACCAGCCGGTCCATGCCTGCAATGCCGATAGCCGACAGCAGTCCGCCAATGGTCGTCGGGATGAGGCAGACCAACAGCGAAACCAGCACAAACACCGTCTGCGGAGCTTTGGAGTAGATGGCGAAAGGTTGCAGTGTCACCACGGCCAGCAGGAAAACGATCGTCAATCCAGATAACAGAATGCTCAGCGCGATTTCGTTCGGAGTCTTCTGCCGCGTAGCGCCCTCAACCAGGGCGATCATGCGATCGAGAAAAGTTTCGCCGGGATTAGAGGTGATGCGAACCTTGATCCAATCCGACAAAACTTTGGTGCCGCCGGTGACGGCTGATCGGTCCCCTCCAGCCTCGCGGATCACGGGCGCCGATTCGCCGGTGATGGCCGACTCGTCCACCGAGGCCACGCCCTCGATCACATCGCCGTCGCCCGCGATGTAGTGGCCGGCCTCGACAAAAATAACATCGCCCGCCCGCAGCAGGCCGCTAGCGATCTCTTCAAACGTGCCGTCTGCCTTGTATCGTTTCGCAATGGTCTCGCCCTTGGCCTTGCGCAATGTGTCGGCCTGGGCCTTGCCGCGCCCCTCGGCCATTGCCTCGGCAAAGTTGGCGAACAGCACCGTGAACCACAGCCAGAGAGTGATCTGCAGGTTGAAGCCGAAGCCGGCGCGGTGGTGGACGGTGTTGTCGATCAGCAGCGCCGTAGTCAGCACGCTGCCCACCTCGACAACAAACATCACCGGGTTCTTGACCATGCCGCGCGGATCGAGCTTAAGCACCGAGTCCAGCAGCGCTTGGCCTATAATTTCCGTATTCCAAAGACTTTTTTTCTCAGCCATGACAGTCCGTTTCGCCTTGTCCTGATGCGGTGTCGGTATCAGTTAGAAAAGCTGCCCAGCCTTCAGCAGCAGGTGTTCCAATATCGGTCCCAGGCTCAGCGCCGGGAAGAAGGTCAGCGCGCCCAAAATTAAAATCACGCCGATAAGCAGCACTGTGAACAGCGAGCCATTCACCGGGAAGGTCCCTGGCGACGGAGGCACGCTCTTCTTCTGCGCCAGGTTGCCAGCCAAAGCCAGCACCGGAATCATCATGAGAAGCCGTCCGAACAACATATCCCAACCCAGCGCCACGTTGTACCACCAGGTATTGGCGTTCAGCCCAGCGAAGGCCGAGCCGTTATTGCCCGCGCCCGAGGTGTAGGCATAGAGAATTTCGGTGAGTCCGTGCGGCCCTTGGTTGTTCAGGCTGGAGAGGCCAATAGTGGGCGAGAGAATAAATGCTGCAGTGAGCGACAGAATGATCAGCGGGAAGATAAGCACATAGAGCATGGTCATCTTCACGTCGTAGGATTCGATCTTCTTGCCCAGGTACTCAGGCGTACGCCCTACCATGAGTCCAGCGATAAACACCGCCTGCACCACGAAGATCAGAATCCCGTAGAGTCCCGAGCCAACTCCGCCGAAGATAACTTCCCCTAACATGATGTTAGTAAGTACGACCATGCCGCCCAAGGGAGTGAAGCTGTCGTGCATGCTGGTGACAGCGCCGCAACTTGCGTCGGTAGTGATGGTGGCAAACAGCGAGCTCGCAGCGATGCCGTTGCGCACCTCTTTGCCTTCCATGTTGCCGCCAGGCGCTGTCAATGTGTGGGTCTGCGCTGCGCCATGAATTAGCAGCTGCGGCTGCGACTCAGCCCAATACACGGTGGTAAAGCCAGCAGAAAACAATATGAACATCGCGGCCAGCACCGCCCATCCGTGGCCTGGCGAACCGGTCATGCGGCCCAGCGTATAAGTCAGCCCAGCCGGAATGATGAAGATCGAAAGCATCTGCAGCAGGTTCGAAAACGGCGTCGGGTTCTCGAAGGGGTGGGCGCTGTTGGCGTTGAAGAATCCGCCGCCATTGGTGCCCAGCATCTTGATAGCTTCCTGCGAGGCCACCGGCCCTTGCCCGATGGTCTGCGTTTGACCTTCGAGTGTGTGTGCCGCCGTATATGCCTTCATGTTCTGCGGCACGCCCTGGCCTACCAGAAGCAACGCATAGACCAGCGAGGCTGGCAGCAGAATGTAGAGAAAGCTTCGCGTGGTGTCTACCCAGAAGTTGCCGATGGTGCCTGAAGTCGTCCGCTTGATGCCGCGAATCAGGGCCACAGCCACCGCAATGCCAACCGCTGCGCTGCCGAAGTTGTGATACGCCAGGCCAACCATCTCAGTCAGATAACTCATGGTCGTCTCGGGCGTATACGACTGCCAGTTGGTGTTAGTCGTAAAACTGGCAGCCGTGTTCCAGGCCAGGTCCGGCCCCACGGCAGCCAATCCCTGCGGGTTCCAAGGTAAGAAGTTCTGCAGTCGCTCAATCGCGTATGTCATCAGCATGCTGACAGCCGAGAAGCCCAGCACCGCGAATGCATACTCGCGCCAGTTCATCTCGGTGTCGGACTTCACGCCGCACAGTTTGTAGATGAGCCGTTCGATGGGACGAAGGATCGGATCCAGCCAGGTGCGTTCACCTTCCAGTACGCGGGCAAGATAGATGCCTACCGGACGAACGCTTGCGAGCAGAATCAAGGAGAAGATGGCAAATTGAAACCAGCCGTTGGCGGACATTCAGAACTTCTCCGGGAAAAGCAGGGTGAGGGTCAGGTAACCCAGAAGCAGGACAGAAAGAACCAGGGCAATCGCGGTGGTGAGGTCGATTTGCATGGGTTACCTCAGCTTCTGGCATGCCTTGACGTAGAGAAACGCAAGGCCGAAGAAAACTACCGTGAACAGCAACATCCATACATCTTGCATCGCAGGTCTCTCGATTTCCATGAGCATGCGTTGGTGAGGCCTCAAACGAAAGCGCGGTCCGAAATCGCATCCGGCTCGGCGCTTCCATCCTGAGCCTGATCAAATGCTCAAGAATCATTCTGGCGAACATCAGATTTAAGTATCCGAAAGGATTTCTAAATAAAGCGTAAGGGTCCGCAGAGCGTGCAAAAACGTTTCAAAAAGTGGGACGGGCAGGGTGGTGACAGCCAAAAATTGAAGGATCGCGTGGCTGCTATTCCTCGTTGCCGGTCCATCCCTCGGGGACAAATCGATACCCAACCCAAGGCTCGGTCTGGATATACTGCTTCCCGGTTTCGCTTTCGAGCTTCTTGCGCAACTGCCCTATGAAGACGCGCAGATACTCAGGCTGATGGGCCGATTGCGCTCCCCACACCGCCGTCAGCAGCACGCGATGAGTCATCACTTTCCCCGCGTGACGAGCCAGATGTAGCAGCAAATCGAATTCCTTGGGGGTCAGGTGAACCGGTTTACCCAGCACCGTGATCGTGTGCGCTTCCGTGTCCACCACGAAATCTCCAGCCTCCAGGGCCGCTGTGGGGCGTTCCGGGGCGCGGCGCAGATGTGCACGGACACGAGCCAACAGCTCCTGAATCCCGAACGGCTTCGTCACATAGTCGTCGGCCCCTGCATCGAGCGCCTCCACCTTCGAGCGCTCGTGGTCCCTTACAGAAAGAATCAGAACCGGGACTGCCGATTGAGCGCGAATAGCGCGGCAGACCTCGACTCCGCTCATGTTGGGCATCATCAGATCGGTCACAACCAAGTCCGGGAGCCATTCGCGAAAGATATCCAAGCCCTCTTCCGGATCGTTGGCAGTGCGTACAAAAAAACCTTGCGCAGTTAGTGCGGTCCGCATCACGCGCGTAATCTGCGGCTCGTCATCGATGACTAGAATCTTGCTGGGCATCTGACTTTCACCCCAACGAAAGATTACATCATCCGCGCAGGCGGGTATCATTTCCTGTGGGGGAATATTGCGCGTGCCCGCCGTTGCAAAGAACGTCCTTCGCTGGATCGCGGCAACACTGGTTGCCTCGGCGGCCACCGCCCTGATGGTCTGGCAGGGAGCTAACTCTACGATGGCGGCGTTAGTCTTCCTGGTGCTCGTGGTGTGGTATGCCGCTCAGACCGGAATCTTGCTCTCGCTCTATGTCGCAGTGCTCCTCGCCCTTTCCTTCGACTACTATTTCCTGCCACCGTTCAATTCGTTGCGTCTTGAGGGCGTCGAGGCCTGGGTAGCCATGGTCTCGTTTCTTATAAGTTGCGCAGTTGTGGGCCGGGTTGCCGAGCGGGCGCGTGGTCAGGCACGGCAAGCCGAGAGGCGTCGAGAAGATGTGGAGCGTCTTTACGAACTCTCCCAGGAAATGATGTTGCAGGAGGACGCTGCAGGCCTCATTCGCGACCTGCCCCGCCTGATCGGGCGAATCTTTGCCCTCGACGGTGTCGTGCTCTATGTCCGCGATCTGGACCAGTTCTACTCATCCACATCTGAGCTGCCCATGAGCATTCAGGCCAGCCTGCGGTCCATAACCGAAAGCCAGAATCCGACGCTTGCCATTCCCGGCGGCTTCACCGTGAGGACGTTGATGCTGGGATTGCGTCCAGTCGGGGCGTTGGGTTTGCGGCCGGCCAGGCTTTCGCATGAGGTGGCCACGGCGGTCACCGCGCAGGTGGCCATCGCGCTCACTCGCGCTACAGCGATCGAAACCTCCGCCCGCTTGGAGGCAGCTCGCGAAGGCGAGCGGTTGCGTACCGCGCTGATTGATTCCTTGACACATGAGTTGCGTACTCCTCTCACCGCCATCCGCGCCGCTGCCACCACGCTTGTTCAGGGCGAGGGGTTGGACGATGCCGTGCGCACGGATCTGGCGTCCATCGTCGATGAGGAGAGTTCGCGGCTCGACGCGCTCATCGGTGAGGCAGTCGAGATGGCTCAGATCGATGCGAACGTGGTCGAGGTCCGCCGCGTGCCTCAACATCCGCGCGCGCTGTTCGACCAAGCCGTCGAGGAGTCGCGGGCGGCGCTGGCCGGTCACAGGGTGGTGATCGCTGTCGAGGAGCCAGACGATCCAGACAATACTGCTTGGTTCGACCCGCATCTGCTCGGCCGGGTTCTGCGTCATCTGATCGAGAATGCCGCCCGATTTTCGCCGCCCGGTGGTCGCATTCTACTTGGATGTCGGCGTAACAGCAACCGGCTCGAGTTCCGCGTCCAGGACGACGGTCCGGGTATTGATGCCGTCGATCTGCCCTTCATCTTCAAAAAGTTTTACCGCGGCAAGAATGCCGGCAGAAAAGGGAAGGGAACCGGGATGGGTTTGGCCATCACCCGCGCCATCCTGGCCGCGCATGGTGGAGAGATCGAAGTCGAAAGCACTCCGGATAAGGGCGCATGTTTCCGCTTCTGGGTGCCGTTGCTCGAAAAGGAGTCTGCAAGCAAGGAGAGTGAGTCTGCTCCCTCCACGGCAACATCTGACATCCGGTAGCTGCGCGCAGATATCTGGACGCTGTCAAAATGTGAAACGAAAATGCGCTAGGCGTTGTATGGCGAATCCTAGCCGCGGGCAACTAGGTAGGTCAGGGCTTCAGCCCTGACAATGCGAGTTGCAAGAACGTGGGGCTGGTAGGGACGCGTTTTAACCTATCCATTTATCCCCTGAGGAATGCTCTTTCGCTCATTCCTTCCATCTCCTCGATTTGTCAGACATTGCCCAGTCCCCGCGCCGAAGGCGGTTTGCCTCGACAGCCAGTCCCCTGCAGAAAATTACCCTCCGTCAGCGCACAATAAAAGCATGAACAACGATCAGAGCTGCGGGCCATTGCTGTCAGCCATGTGCCCGGTCCGTACCCCCGCTGAGGCACCCCCCTCCCCCCCATTATTTATTTTCGAAAACTTGCATATAATTACTCCAAACATTGTGAAACTTTGGTGGAATTGCCAAGCGTTTATGCGATAGCCCAGCGCTAGCTACGACAGATCTTCACCGACGCGGTGGAAACCATTTACAATAGTGCCCATGCCTCTCCGCTCCATTTTTCGTATCAGTGTCTTCGCGGCCTTGCTCGGCTTGGTAGTTACGTCGCTCTCTGCTGGCGCACAGCAAAACACCTCCAATCGCGGCCGCAAATACAAGTCGCCTCCAGTCACCGCTCGCATTGAGGTCACCGTTTTGCGCGACGTCAACGGCAAGCCCATCGAGAATGCCGCCGTCATCTTCCATCCCATGCAGGGCGAGAAGGACAAGGGCAACATGGAGCTGAAGACCAACGAGGACGGCAAGACCATCATCGACGTGCTGCCTATCGGCGATACGGTGCGTATGCAGATCATCGCCAAGGGATTTCAGACCTTCGGCGACGACTACAAAGTAGATAAGGCCGAAATGGCCATCGAAATCCGCATGAAGCGTCCCGGCGAGCAGTACTCGATCTACAAGAAACATCCCGAGACCTCCGAAGGCGGCAAGAATTCCGACGCGCCCAAGCCAGACGAAGCCAAGCCGGCGAATCCGCCATCTGGAACAGCGAAGGATGCAGGCAATGACTCCGCTCCAGCGCCGGTTCCAGAAGACAAGCCCGCCGCACAACCGGACGCGCCAGCGAGCCAACCGAAGTAGCCGGCAAACTCCGCGCATCTATAAAACTGAAGTTCCTCAGCCACAGGTCTATATCGCTGGGGTTGAATGCAGTGCGATGACCAACCAACTCCTCGACGGCAAATCGGCACTGGTCACCGGCGGCGCGCGACGTATCGGCCGCGGCATTGCGCTGGCTCTCGCGCAGGCCGGCGCGGATGTGGCCATTACCTTTCGTACCTCACGGGATCAAGCCTCTCAAACCGCCAGCGAGATCGAAGGCCTCGGCCACCGCGCGCTGGCTGTCGAGTGTGATGTGCGCTCCGAAGTCTCAGTGCGCGCGGCCATCGCCGCCACTGTCGCCCATTTTGGACGCCTCGACCTCGCGATCAACAACGCCGCCGTTTTCGAGTCCGCCTCGCTCGACTCACTTACCCTCGATCAGTGGGATGCAGTCTTCGAGACCAATGCGCGCGGACCATTTCTTGTTGCCCGCGAGGCGCTTGTTCATCTGCGTGCCGCCCAAGGCAGGATTGTCAACATCGGCTCTCTGGGCGGAATTCATGCCTGGGCCGGCCATGCGCACTATTGCGCCTCGAAGGCCGCCGTGCACATGCTAACCCAGGCTATGGCCAAGGCCTTTGCCCCCAAAGTAAGCGTCAACTGCGTCGCGCCCGGTTGGATCTCGCAGGATGGGGACAACGCGGAGCTGGCGGCGCGCTTTGCGTCCAAGACGCCGATGCGGCACAACGGAAGCGTAGAAGATGTAGCCCAGGCGGTGCTGTTCTTCGCCACAGGGCCGCATTTTGTCACTGGCCAGCTTCTAGCCGTCGATGGCGGGCTGGGGTTGTAGAGATTTATTCCGCAGTTCAACTGGCAAGGCTCTATCGCGCGAAGAGGCGCTTCAAAAAGCCCGCTTTACGAACCTTGGGCGCATTGTTGCCGGGGTCTGAATAGGAGTTCTTGTTGGACGAACCGGTAAACTTCTTCGCATGGAACTTCAGTGGCACTCGCTCCCAAAGTCCCACAGGCTCAGGCTGCGCGGGCCACACGGCTCCATCCACGGCCGCCCTCGGATCGGCCACGCACAGTCGTCGTGCCGTCTCTACGCCCGCTCGATTCGCTACATAGTCGTACCCCTTTTTCAGGTGCGGTGGCCGGCTCTTCATGTTATGCGCGTCGGTGGCCAGAAAATGAATCCAGTTGCGATCCAGCAGTTCGTTCGAGAAGGCCTCGGCCATCTTGCCGAATCGCCCATAGAGCGACGCGGCTGTCACCTGGACCAGGCATCCCATGCGCATCCATTCCGCCAGAATCTCGGGCTGGCCAAGCACAATCGGATACCGTTCCGGATGGGCAACGATCAGCGTATAACCTGCCGACTGCATCATGATTAGGGCGTCTGTCACTTGCGGCGGAATCGACGTGTTGGAGAATTCGATCAGCAAGTATCCTTTGCCGCCGATCGAGTAACGCAAAGGGTTGGCCGTTGCTTCAAAGACATTCTCAGCGGTCACGCGGAATTCGCATCCCAGGCTGAGATCCATCTCATCTTTCAGCAGCTCGCGCAACTCCGCATACCGCTCTTCGGTGAGCTGCGACTCATAGGGATAACGTTCGTTGGCATGCGGGGTGCAAACGATGTGGGTCACGCCTTCGGCCGCAGCCTCTCTCGCCATGGTAAGCGAGGTGTCGAGGTCGAATGCGCCGTCGTCGATTCCATAGAGCAGATGATGATGGATATCAATCATTCCGCGCCATCTTCCCGCCCCCTGCTGGAAATCTCCGAAACTCGGCTTGATTTTCCGGTACCGCCGCAGAGTTCACATTGTTCATACATCCGGATGTCACCATCCGAATCGACTGGGCTGATCGTGACTCCCGTAGCCTTACACTCCCAGCAAAGGCTGTGAGCTTGATAGAAGTCCTCCAGTCCAGAGGGTCTGCCTAAGTCATGCTCGTGTTCGCGCCAGGATTTGATCTCTTGAATGCTATAGAACGCAAACAGATTTGTCCTAGTAAGCTCACTGTAAGGTTTACCACGGTGCGTCATAGACAAACCTCAATGTGCCGCCAGCGCCTCGATCATTGACGCGAAGATCTTCCAACCGTCGGCCGATCCCAGAATTAATTCGCTGGAACGGTCCGGATGGGGCATCATTCCCAAGACGTTTCTCTTCGCGTTGAGGATGCCTGCAATGTTACTCAAAGAGCCATTGGGGTTCGCGTCTGGAGTGATCTCGCCAGTCAACGTAGCGTAGCGGAAAGCGATTCGGTCCTCGGCTTCGAGCGCCAGCAACTCCTCCGGCGAGCAGAAGTAATTTCCCTCCATGTGGCCAATGGGAATCTCGAGCACATCACCCTTCGCCAATTGGTTCGTGAAAGGACTATCGGCGGTTTCTACGCGAAGGTGAACCTGTTTGCAGATGTACTTGAGTCCGGCGTTGCGCATCAGTGCGCCAGGCAGCAAACCGGCCTCGGTCAGAATCTGAAATCCGTTGCAGATGCCCGCAACTAGGCCGCCGCTCTCGGCAAAGCGCTTGACCGCCTGCATCACCGGCGAAAAGCGCGCAATTGCCCCGGTGCGCAGGTAATCTCCATAGGCAAAGCCGCCAGGAACCAGCACTGCGTCCACGCCCTGCAGGTCCTCTGAATCATGCCAGAGAAAGGTGACAGGCTGATGAGCTACTTCGGCAATCACGTTGTACGTGTCGTGATCGCAATTGGAGCCGGGAAAGACAAGAACCCCGAATTTCATGCTTCTAGGGTATCAGTTTCCCGTCGCTGAGGGCAGACGGTCGCCTCTGAGCATCCGCCAGCCCCAGTCCTTGCCAGAGCCGTGTAGTGAGCCGCGATCATGATCAACTTTTACGGCTCGGAATGAGTCCTACTGAAGCCGTTCAACTTGAACCGCTCCGATATCGCATCGGCCGACTGAAGGCTCCGGGCGAGGAAAGCCGCGCTGGTCGATGAGGAGCAGGTTCCCCAGAGAATCCGTACAGCCAGCGGGATTGCCGCCATTGATTGCTGGGCTGTCATGCATCAGATCTACGGTTTGCGTAGGACCACCATAGTCTCCTAGTTTACGGAGATCCGCTGCCACGTTTGTGAGATCGTGACCGCCTCCAACCAGGCCGCAACCGGTGAAGTTTTGAATGAGGTTGTAGTCGCCGGAGATAAATTCTCCGGAGCACTCAACGCCAGCATTTCCTGCCAGGATCGAGTTGCTGATCCTTGAAAAGAGGCCTAGTCCCAAGTCCACACCGTCTCCATTATTGTTGGCCACGGTGCTGTTGTTCATAACGAGGATGCCAGTCAGTTCTCCGCTTTCGTTGGCGATTCCCGCGGCGGTGCTCCCGTAGATAGTGCTGTTGACGAGGGTCACGTTGCCACCGTTCAGGATGCCGTCCCCGTCGCTGTAGCTAATGGTGCTGCGATTCAGGGTAAGGGAACCGATAACGGCAATTCCGTTTTTCCAGAAGGTCGTTGTATTCACAACGGAGGTTCCAAATAAGTTGAAGTAACCGGAGGCAAGCGGCACAGTGCTTGGCCCAAAATCACATGCGAAGCCGCTGGACGCGGTGTTATCGGCAATCAGGCTATGGTCAACGGTCGTCGTGCCGAAATAATTGAGGACGCCGCCGGTTGTGGAGCAGGCGTTCGTCGCTGTATTTGAAACCACACTGCTATGCGAGATCGTGAGCGTGCCCAGGTTGAGAATTCCGCCTGCCGCGGGAATGAAGACTGTTTCGGGCGGATTCAAATTGTTGCCGGAAACCACAGTTCTGATCAGGCTGAGCGTGCCTCCGTTGTTGATCCCGGCCGTTGCAAAAGTGGGCCCTCCGGGAGCGGAAAAGCCGTTGCGGATTGTCAGCGATTCCAGGCTTGCAGTGACGCCGCTTGGGATAGTGACCACGGTTCCGCTGTTTATGCCGTCAATGGCGGCTTGGTCCCGTTCAGGGCCTCGGAGTGTGAGATTTTTGTCGATGGTGATCAGTTCGGAGTAGGTTCCGGCTTCCACCAAAATCAGATCGCCGGCTACCGCACGGTTGTCAATGGTGAATTGAATGGTGAGGCACGCGATATCTCTCCTGACACCGCACGTCGATTGGTCTACTCCGTCGTTGGCAACATACAAAGTGGATGCCGAGACTGAGCAAGCAATCGAGAGAACCAAGGCAGGCGCAAAGTATTTTATTCTGCGCGATATCTTGCAATGATGCATATTCATGAAAACCTCCTGGCCGCAAGGGGGCGGCCTTGTTATCAGGTCTGAACCTCCGAGAATGGTTTGGGGGAACCGCCGAAGAAGTTCAACTTGCAAAGCCGATTTGCGCCTCTACAAGAGGGCCAACCAAAACTTCCAACGAAGATAGCTCGACCTTGTCGAATTTGTCAATTGAAATAATTCCCACGGGTAAACCAAATGACTAGAGGACTTTCCTCTTGCCAACCCGCGCCAATGGTATACTCACAAGGTTGGGCGCGTGTTACGCCAGCACTCTTTACCACCGCCGAGGTTCCCATGTCCGGCCACTCAAAATGGGCCACAATCAAGCACAAGAAGGGCGCGCTGGACGCTAAGCGCGGCAAGATATTCACCCGCCTGTTGAAGGAAATTGCGGTCGCTGCCAAGGGCGGCGGCAACCCCGATACCAATGCCCGGCTTCGCACCGCCGTTCTGGCGGCCAAAGCCGAGAATATGCCACAGGACAACATCAAGCGCGCGATTCTGCGCGGCACAGGCGAACTGGAAGGTGTCAGTTACGAGGAGATCTCCTTTGAGGGCTACGGCCCCGGCGGCGTCGCCATCATCGTCGATGTGCTGACCGACAACCGCAACCGTGCGGTGAGCGAAATCCGCCATGCTTTCTCAAAGAACGGCGGCAACCTGGGTGAGACCGGCTCAGTACGCTTCATGTTCTCGAAGAAGGGTCTGATCGCTGTCGAAAAGGGTGCGGCCACCGAGGAGCAGTTGACAGAGATCGTGCTCGAACATGGCGGCGAAGACCTGAACGACGAAGGCGATACCTGGGAGATCGTCACCGAACCGGCTGCGTACGAGACCGTTGCCGCAGCCGTCAAGGCTGCCGGCATTCCCACGGTGATGAGCGAAATCACAATGGTGGCCTCCACGTACACCAAGCTCGAAGGCAGTACGGCCAACCAAATGATGCGTTTGCTCGAAGTGCTGGAAGATCTCGACGACACGCAGAACGTATATTCAAACTTCGACATGGACGCCGAGCAGATGGAAGCTGCAGCCGGCTAAAAAGTACGCTAGAAGGCGTAGACAAGGCCGCCCGGTTGTGGCGGCCTTTTTATGGGGATAAAGACATTCTCATTCAGGGAAGGGAAGAACGTTGACCCGAATCGCAATGCTTTTCGCGTTTGCTTTAATGGCGGGAGTTTGGATGTTTGGAAGCGTGATCACCAAAGCCCAGACGCCAGTTGGTAGCTCAACAGATGGCCAGCCTTCGGCGGATAAAGCGATACCGGCAATCTACTACGCGGATGATAACCAGAATCCTGTCGCACGGGTTCGCCAAGCCAGGAGTTGGGAGTACGGCCCATTCATCAATTGGGGCACCGGAGTGGGCGACCGCTCGGACTTCAAATTTCTCTGGGGTGGTTTCCAGTTGTCCAAACCTCTCAGCCCCGTCGTACATGCCGGCATCCTCTCCGGCCAGTTCGAGTACGGCGGCAACATCATGCCCTTCTGGCAGGCCTATACACCACCACCGCACGACGCAAGTTATACCTGTATCAACGCGGCAACTAAGCAACCCTACTCCTGCTTGCTGCCTGTGGGCGGCGGCACTTTTCGCGGCGTCAGCCTTACCCCGGTCATCTTCCGCTGGAATTTTCTTAAAAGCACCCGCCGCGTTCAGCCCTGGTTCCAGGCCGCGGGAGGCCTCATCTACACCACCCATAAGTTCCCGCCGAATGTGCTGAGCACGCCCACGGTCAACGGCGTACCGGGGATCGACGGCGGAACCTGTGTGTGGAACTTCTCGCCGCAAGGCGGCATTGGCATTCACTACTTCACCCGCGCCAAGCGGTCGATCGACGTGGGGATAAACGCCGTTCACATCTCTTCGGCCTCGCTCGGCGATCGCAACCCCGGCGTCAATGCCAGCGTCCAGATCCAGGTTGGCTATACCTTCTGGAAATAGCCGCGAAGAAAGCATATGATCCTCAAGCGATGACTCCGCGATGAAAGGAATTATGGGGGGACAGGTTGTCGAGTGCGTTCCCAACTTCTCCGAGGGCGTGGATGCCCGGCGGGTCGAAGCTATTGTGGCTGCGATGCGCGTGGAAGGGGTGCATCTGCTCGACTGGTCAATGGACGCAGCCCATAACCGCTCCGTAGTCACCATCGCGGGTAGTCCCGCGGCGGTGGTCGAGTCGGCGATACGGGGAGCCGGCAAAGCCGCCGAGTTGATCGACCTGACCCGCCAGAAGGGGGTTCATCCCCGCATCGGCGCTGCCGACGTGATTCCCTTTGTACCCATCTCCGGCATAAAGTTGGAGCAGTGCGCGCTGCTGGCTCGTCAGGCAGGTTTGGAAATCTGGCGTCGCTTCAATGTGCCGGTTTTCTTTTACGAAGCGGCGGCCGCCCGGCCCGATCGCGCCAATCTCGATGAAGTGCGCCGTGGCCAATTCGAAGGATTGCGTGATGCGGTCGGCAAGGACTCGTCTTGCCGCCCTGACATCGGTGGTCCCGGCCTCCACCCTACGGCTGGCGCTTGTGCTGTCGGCGCGCGCAAATTTCTGGTGGCCTATAACATTTACTTCGATTCAACCGACGTCGCCGTGGTACGCGCCATTGCTCGTGAGATTCGCGCTGCTTCCGGCGGACTCAAAGGTGTCAAGGCCATAGGAGTCCTTGCCCATGGACGCGCGCAGCTCAGCATGAATATTACGGATTTCGAGGCCACGCCTCTTTCCCAGGTCTTTCGAATCGTTTCCACTCTGGCCATGCGCCAAAGAGCCAATCCCGTCGAAGGTGAGGTCGTCGGTCTGATACCCGAGGCTGCATGTGAGCAGGATAGCGAGTGGATGCGTCAATTAAATGGGTTCGATGAGCAAACCAAGATACTGGAGTTACGTCTTGCTGCTCCTTTGGCTTGGCCGGGAGAAGCTTGAGCGGCCGTGCAGTATGACTGGCGCGTCTTTCCCACGTCTAACGGGTAAAATGAAAATGGAACTGAATCGGTGTTGTTGTCCGGCGGGCGCGGGGAGAAGTCAGGGTTTGGAGCCGGCTCCCGTCCATGCATTCAACAACTGCCGCAACGGTGGAGGATGGATTCGTTGAAAGCCTTTCTGAGAGTTTTAATTCCAGTTATCTTGGTTGCCGCAGCCACCTCGGCGCAGGCGGCACAGTTGAGCACTGACGCACGCACCGCGATTCCGCATGACGTGCAGCAATTGGTGGCCATCGACTACCATGCCATGGAGAACTCGTCCTCGGCCATGGATCTGCGCCAGCGTGTCATGCCGCCCGAGCTGAAACGATTCGAGGACGCACTGAAAAAGTCCGGCCTGAATGAGAACCACGATGTCGAGCAGTTAGCCTTTGCCCTCTTTCGCCCCAAGACTGACGCCGAGCAACTGGATACGGTCGGCATCGCCCAGGGCCAGTTCTCCGTGCAGGATATTATGGCCAACTTCCGCAAGGATAAGGTGAAGGCAACTCTGGTGCGCACCAACCGGGTCTATCCAATGGCCAAGACCGGTATGGTGGTCTGCTTCGTTGACCCCTCCACCATGGTCTTCGGCGACAACGAGGCGGTCGGCAAGGCCCTTGATGCACGTGACGGCGTTGCGACCAACTTGCTTACCAACGCGCCCATGATGGATGCCATGAAGACCGTGGACTCAGAGCCCCTATGGAGCATCCTCGACCAGAAAGGCACCCAGACCATGATGCGCCAGGTTCTGGGCGAGGCCGGTTCAGTCGCGGATTTTGAATCCGTGCGCAAACACCTTGAGGCGTCCTGGTATTCGATGAACTTCCAGCACGGCGTCAAGTTCGACCTCACCATCTCCACCGGCGACCCATTTGCAGCGGCGACCCTTTCTTCGCTTCTAACTGCCGCGCTGACGGTTCGCAAGATGAGCGGCTCTGACGCTGAGAAGCAGGCCTTGAGCGCCACCGCCATCGCCTCAGATTCTGGGCGTCTATCGATCCACTTCTCCACCACCGACGCGCAGTTCACCAGCCTTCTGCAATCCCCGCTCTTCCAGGGCATTGTGCGTTAGGCCCATCCTGCTCGTACCATCCGGCGGACCGATCCCGCGCGAGGGATCGTCCGCCGAGGGTTTCCGCCCAGCCGAGATTCAATGACAATTCATGGAGTGCTCAAGCCATCTTGTCTGTGGCAGCCTTGGGCAGTGTAGAACTCTGCGTACCCTCCCCGCGTCCTTCCGTGGGGTTGCCGATGCACACCTGGTTCCGGCCATCGTGTTTGGCCTCGTAGAGCGCGTGATCCGCGATCGCGATCAGATCAGGTGCGTGCCTTCCGAATTCGGGAATCATCGTGGCGCAGCCGATGGAGATGGTGACGATTCCGAAGGGGCTCCCGCTGTGCGGCAGTCTGCGGCTGCGCAATGCCTCGCAGATTTCGTTGGCGACCTGCATAGCGCCCTCGCTCTCCGTGTTCGGCAAAATCACAATAAACTCTTCTCCGCCAAAGCGCGCCACCAAGTCTCCCGGCCGTGAGACCACATCCATGCACGCCTCGGCAATTTGCTTGAGGCAACTGTCGCCGCGCTGGTGACCGTACGTATCGTTGTACGGCTTGAACAGGTCCACATCGAGCATCAGCAGCGAGAGTGGCTGACGGTCGCGCATGCTGCGACGCCACTCGGTGGTCAGGTACTGGTCAAATTTCCGGCGATTGGCCAGGCCTGTAAGTCCATCCGTCAAGGCCAGTGCCTCCACGGCACGGTACGCCTCCTGCAGTTGCTGCTCGGAGCGCTTGCGTTCGGAGATGTCACGAATCGTGTCCAGGATTCCTGAAGGCACGCCTGTTACGGGATCGCGTACCAGTCGCAGGGCGGCCTCAACCCAGAGATACTCTCCGTCCCGCTTTCTGACGCGGCACTCGATCATCGCACCTTCACTGCCTGCACGGAGCTCGCGCACTGCCGCTCTGGCTTTGTGCACGTCCTCCGGATGCATCAGCTCGGTACTGCTCATCGCCAGCAGTTCTTCTGACGTCCAACCGCTGACGCTTTCTGCCGCCGGGGAAACATACGAACGGTGGCCTTCAAAATCGGCGAGGACGATCACATCGCGGGAGTTTTCGGTCACCATTTTGTGCAGAACTGCGATCTCCTGCAGCCTGGATTCGGTAGCTTTCTGTTGTTCCAGAACTACCGAGATGCTGTAGAGCATAAACATCGCAGCCGCAATAAAGACCTGTAGCAGGATGGAAGGCTCGAGCAGCGACAGGGGAGTCGACAAAGCAAACGGACCCTCACCTCGAATGGTGTGCCAGCTCCCCACAGCGGCGACGAAGAGCGTCGCTACCGCCGCCCATCCCAGTCCCATCCGGAGAAGAACCAGGAGAAGAAAAGGATAGAGAAGAAACGGCACTGGCACATGGGCTTGAGAAAAGACGGCCAAGGTAACAGCAGCACAGAGAATTACATAGATCCAATCTTTTCCGCAACTTAGCGTCTTTTTCAAACGAGCACGAAAGATCGCCGCACAGGCTGGAGTCACAACTGCGGCTCCCAGGCCGTCGGCCACAGTCCACCGTAGAAGTGCGGCTCCTGGATTGCAGTGCAGCCATAGCGCTGACATGAGAGCGTAGATCAGTCCCATTGCCAGAGGGCCAGCCACAACCGCGAAGGCGATAAAACGCAGGAGATAAGCGCGGTCGGTAAAACGCGGCAGCTCGAAGGAACGCCCACGCAACAGAAGAGCGCTAAAAAGCACTTCGGCCAGGTTCAGTGCCGTCAATATCAGGCTCATCTGCCAATGAGGGTTGACGAGCAGCGTACCGGCTGCCTGGGCGGCAAATCCGACGCTCAGAAAAGCGGTCCAGCGTTTGCGTGGAGATAAAAGCAGGTAGGAGAGCAACACACCGTTCGCAACCCAAATCAGATTGACCTCGGGCGCAAAGCCAACGAATACCGTAGCCACCGTGACGGCGAGAAAGCATCCTCCCAGGCGCGCAGCATACCCGTGCTTGCGCAACCACGGAATCCGGCGGCGGCCAGTGATGGATGCAGCGCGTTCGCGCATCTTTGCCCTCTCACGTTCTTTATCGGAGAGATTCGGGCGGGGAAGAGCCAGAGGGATTGTTTTCCATGCGGATTCCATGGTTTCCATGCAAATCTGGGGGGTCATATCACGGCTGCGGAGTCAGTTGGGGACGGAACTCCGCCCTCCCTTCTGGCAGTAGCACAATCTTGATCTGGCCTTCCTGCCGCTCGGCCACCGTTGGTCCGTCCGCTTGCACCTGGCGTCTGTCACTTCCTATGTACTGCACCTTCAACGGCCCACTGCCGCGTAATTGAATACGATAATGGAAGTCTTCTCCCGCTCCCAGGCTGTTTGCTCCAAAGCTGGCGCTCGGGTAGTCCACCTCGAGCAGTCGGATCGCCCCGCCTGTTCGGTTTTCCACTGTAGTTTCAATATGATACGAGTGGCACCCTATCGCCCACACCAGCACCGGAACGAACACTGCGGCCAGAATTGCCTTGCGCAAGTCCCTCATTCCCGGCTCCCGTCCGACTCCCCTGTTCCTTCTTTTGATGCCTGCGCTGCCAGTTTATTCTCCACACGGTCCAGCCTTTTCAACAACTCCGGCAGCCGCTGGAAGATCGTCACCGCCCGCAGCCACACGCGGTTATCGAAGCCTGGCGATCCGGAGATCGTCTTGCCAGCCGGAATGTCATGCGAGACGCCCGTCTGCGCGGTTAGAATCACCCCGTCGCCCAACGTGCAGTGGCCTGCCACCCCGGCCTGTCCGGCCAAAATGACGTTGTTGCCCACCACCGACGAACCAGCCAAACCCGTCTGCGCGCAAATCAGAGTGTTCTCACCCACATGCGATGCATGTCCCACCTGGACCAGATTGTCCACCTTGGTCCCGTCGCCTATGCGCGTTTCGCCCACTGTTGCCCGGTCGATGCAAGCATTGGCCTGCACGTCCACCCGGTTGCCCAGCCGCACGGGTCCCGATTGCGGAATCTTCTCCCAGTGGCCAGCCTCATCCTTGGCGAACCCAAAGCCGTCCGCGCCGATAATTACACCATTTTCCAGCGTCACGTGATCACCCAGAATGCAGTCTTCTCTTACCACCGCATGAGCATGAGCAAACAGGTGGCTGCCGGCCTCGACGCCGGGGTAAAGCACCACATGGGGTAGCAGAGTAGCATGCTTGCCGAGCCTGACCCGGGGGCCAATCACAACATATGCGCCGATGTGCGCTCCCTCTCCGATGACCGCCGTCGGATCGATGACCGCCGTTGGATGGACGCCGGGCGCATACATCGGCGGTCGGTAGAAGATCCCCAGTGTGCGCGAAAAAGCCAGATAAGGGCTTTTCAGCCGCAGCGTCGCCGCCTCAATCTCAGGGAACTCCGGCTCGACCAAGACTGCCGCCGCATGGGTCTTCCGCGCCAGGCCCGCATACTTGGGATTGGCCACGAAGGTCACCTCCGTCGGTCCGGCCTCTTCAATCCCTTTTACGCCCGTCACTTCCAACTGCGCGTTTCCACGTAGTTCCGCGCCCAGTTTCGTTGCCAACTCGCCTAACTTCATGGTTGGAATTGTAGCGGAATGGAATGAGCGCTGTTCGACTCCTATAGAAGACATCATCTGAAAATCAAAAGCCGCGATGAGCAAAATCTGTATCAGTGGCGATTCTAAGCTTACATTTTGAAAAGAACACTCCGGCTGTCAAACGTTGGCCAGAATCCCCCTAGAATAGGAATTAGAGTGTTCTGGGAATGTTTCTATTGGCGTACCGACTTGTCATTATCCTGACCTTTTGGTATTCTGCCTACATGAGTGGTAGGGTATGGTAGTGGATGGTATGGGCCAGCCAAATCACTTGATTTGCAACATGGGCTCGAAGTGTATTCAAGGGTTTTGCGGATGGAGTGATTGAAAAGGGGATCCCGGCAGGAGTCAAACCTGCGACCTTCGGATTAGAATCCGACGCTCTCAAGGCTATACCCAACCCGAACTTTGGCGTGCTTTTCGAGGGCCTCGCCATTGTAAGGTGCCGTCTTGGGGACCGCTTCATCTGAGCTACGGGACCGTTCCCTGCAGACAGCATACACCGAGTTGGGTGTGCGTGCAATCGTGTCTTGAAGTTCGGAGTGTGCTATGAGCCACAAAGAGTTTCTGAAATTCAAGGCCGCCGCCGAGAAGATTGAGCGCGAGTGCAATACCCCTGAAAAGGCCGGACAGTTCCTTATTAAGATTGGTTATCTAAATCCAGACGGTCAAGTGGCTGAGAAATACCGGTAAGTGGTGATTCTTGCCTTTAGTTCTTGCCTATCACGGATGCGATCTCAAAACCGCCCAGGAACTCCTGGGCGGTTCGTCGTTTCAGCCCAGCAATAAGGACTATGACTGGCTTGGCGCCGGGATATACTTCTGGGAAAATGACATCGTCCGTGCCTATCAGTGGGCTACCGAACACCGCCGAATCTTTGTTCACCCCACGGTTGTAGGTGCTGCCATCGAACTCGGAAACTGTCTCGACCTGACGACGCAGTCTGGAATTGAGGCTGTAAAGCTTGCATATAACGTGTTCATCGGAATGGTTAGCCTGAATGGTGATCCTATCCCGGAGAACGTGGATCCAGCCAAAGTGTCGAGCGGCGACAAAATCATCAGGCGCTTGGACTGTGCTGTAATGAACTGCTTGTTTGAGACTCTGAAAACTGTGCGAAATTTGGACCTCGAAAGCCAAACTTCTACGACACAACCGTACACGACAGTCAGGGCGCTATTTCCCGAGGGAACCGAACTCTACCCAGGCGCAGGCTTTCGAGATAAGACTCATATTCAGATATGCGTTCGGGAACCCGAGCAAATTCTCGGTGTCTTTCGCATACCCGAATGGCAGAGCAAAGAACTCGAATTACCCAGCCTGTACCAATACTCCTGAGCGCACCCTTTTGGTCGCGCGCAGGAGAGGATTGCCGGACAAAGCCCGATAGTAACGGACGGCCCGATCTACGGAATCTCCTCCGCATCAGGAAACAGCTCCGGCTGCTCTGTTGCTGCCGACGTGGCCTCCGCCCGCTTCCGAGTCGGTAGTCCAATCCTGCTCACCACTTCCAGACCTTGAATCGCCTGCCGCGGCACATAAATCCGCTGCGTATTCGAGCGCGTGTCGGGTGGCGTCAGCAGCAACCCAGCCCCCTCCACCAGCGAACGGTCGTTCGCCGCCAAACCCTCCAACTCCTCGCCATCAGTCAGGGTCATCCGTAACCACAATCCGGCAGCGCGCGGCCGAACGGCGAACCGCTTGTGCAGCAACCGCTCAGGATTGGCCGTGTCGCCGGCAGGGAAGTCGCGCACATAGCAAACCCACTTTACCTGTGCCCATTCCATGCGCAGCACCTTGCCGGTCAGGTCCAGAATCTCCAGCTCCGCCGCGTCCTGGCCTAGGCTGGCTCCTGCATAGCCGGCGCACCAGTCCCGGGAGAACTTCCGCACGATCACCGGCTTACGCAGTGAGGTCATTGCTTTGGATTGTCGCACACACCGTGGTCCCCATGACAGGCCTTCGTTCGCGAGGAAGAAAGGTTTACTTCTCAATGAGTTAGGGAGACACGAGCCAGCGAATCGTAGCTCATTTCCGTCTAGGGACCAGGTTCTCGTTTGCTGGGTCGTGGATCATTGCCTGGGGCCACGAAGAGAAAAAGCTGCAAATTTGGTGCATCAAGGCCTTTCCAACCGGACCTACATGTGTTAAGGTACTGGTTTGCAACCATTGCCGAGCCTGCTGTAAGAGCAACAACGTCAGATACTTGGCTGAGGAAAACCAGAAAGCGGAAGCAGGAAGCGGAATGCCCGACTACATCTATCTCCTGGAAAACCGGCTGTCAGCCGACCAGCAGAATGCCGTGCGTCAGTTGCGGGAGGCAGCCCGCGAGGCTGGCACAATCCTGTTTCTCACCGGTGACGCGGTGCGTGACCTGACCAGCGGTCACGCTGTCCACGAACTTGAAGTTGCAGTTCATGGAAATGCGCTCAAACTTAAGAAAACAATCGAGATGCTCGGTGGTAAAATATGGGGCGAAGATGAAGAATCCCGCGCCCTCTACCTCTGTTTTCCTGGTACGGTTCGCGTCGACCTGATTAGCGCTCACAGTGTTGAATACTCCAAGCCAGGCAAGCCCGTTTATCATCCCGCCTCCATTCAGGAGGACCTGCGCCGTCGCGATTTCACCGTCAACGCCATGGCCATCTCCCTGAACGAGGGATCCTTCGGGCTGCTGATGGACCCCATGAACGGCGTCGCCGACATCGAGTCCAGAACCCTGCGCCTGGTCTCAAACTATGGCTTCCTGGAAGAGCCATCTTTCCTCATTCGCGTCACTCGCTACATCGCGCGCTTGGGCTGGGCACTGGATCCCAAGACCCACACCCGCTACCTGAACGCCCTGGAGGAAGGTGTGATCGAGCGTCTTTCCGTTCAAGCTCGAAGAGAGGAATTGGAGCAGATCGGGCACGAGGAAGAGGGGTTGAAGGTTCTGCGTGCCCTCGAAACCGAGGGCTGGATGAAAGTTCTGTTCCCAGCCTGGACCTCTGCCAAGGCGGACGAGGAAGGTTTGACGGCCCTGCACGATCTGGCTGTTCAGTTGCTCGTAGAAGGCGTTCATGCCGATATGTCGGCTGCGCAGATGCGGTTGCTCACCGCCAATCTGGACCGCAAAGACCTGGCCGCTCTGAAGAAACTCATGCTGCGCCCCGGCTTCGTTGAGGAGTGGGAGAGCTTGGACTCGATAGCTGCCGGATTTGCCAAAGTATTGCTTAATAAAGAGAACGCGACTCCGTCGGCCAGCTTCAAGCTCTTCACGAGCTATGATCCGGAAGCAGTTCTCTGGCTAGGGTTTACTAGTAATGATGCGGCCGTCAAGGAGCGCTTTGATCTCTTCTTGAAGGTCTGGCCCGAGGCACGCCAACGCATCCCCTATGCGCTGATGCAGGAGCTTCGCATCACGGCCGAATTACCTGCCTATCGCGAGATCGTGCAGGCCATCTTCCTCGATCTGATCGACGGCAAACTGACCACGCCCGAGGAAGCTCGCGCCTTCCTGGAACCGTTTTCACCACCCGCTCCACCGCCACAGGTCACCATCAAGCGGCCGCGCGCCAAACGTGGCTCCGAGGCCAAAATCAAGGACGACTCCTTTGACGGCGACGAGGCTGAGGAGAATCTAGAGGACGAGGAGGAGGATCTAGACGACATCGGCGGTGACGACGAGGTCCTTGACTTGGGCATGAACCTGCCCAAGGTCGACATCGATCTCGACCTTGCCGAGGAATCTGACTCCGACGACGATGCTGACGAGGACGATGAGGATGAAGACGAATCCAAGCCGGCTCCCAAATCAGCTTCGACGAAGCCTACCCCGAAGCCGCCAGCAGAGCCCAAGCCGAGCAAATCGGCTACGAACCCAGCGGTCGCGCCTGCTAAGGCACAGAAGTCAGCTGGAACCCCGACTGCGAGCAAGTCCGAAAAAGCAGAGAAGCCCCAACCGGCTCCCAAGCTCCCGCAACCGCCTTCCAATCCCAAGGATAAAGCGAATCCTGATTCCAAAAAACCGCCTGTGGGCGCAGCAAAACCTGCCTTGACTGCAACCAAACGACCCACTGTCACTCCCATATCCCAGCATTCAGCGGCCAAAGTCTCGCCTGCCCAAGCCAAGAAGCCAGTGCCGGTTCCCAAGGCAAAACCCGCGCCCCAAAAAGCTCAGGCGAAACCGCCAGTCAAGTCCATTCAAAAGCCGCCGGCCAAGGCTCCGGCTCCCAAGTCCGCGCCCGCAAAAAAGAAGTCTCTTCCAGCGCCGAAGCCAGCCCAGGTAGCTAAGGCCTCCAAGCCCGCAGCCAAAAAGCCAGCTCCTAAGCCGGCAAAGAAGCGTTAGTTTTTCGTCGACTTGAGTCCTCCGTGGTCCTTTAGAGCATTCCGGAGGATTTCCTGAACCTTGCCCGCGGCTTATCAAGACTGAAACATGCGGTTTCGCCTGAACAGCCTGGCCAACGCCCCCGCGTCACCTAGACCGTGACCGCCATTGCCTCCGCGGCAGCGGCCATCACCATCTCCCGAATCGAATCGATCACCAGGTCCGGTTGGTCTAGGTGGATCCAATGCGCACTCTTGGGTGCAATCACCTGCGTCACGCTGCTTCCGATACGGCCAAGATGTTCTTCAGAAAGTGGCGTTGATTTTCCTGGGGTCAGCACCAACACCGGAATGTCCTGAATAGGTTCGGCGTTCTGCATCTCCCGGACGGTATCCGGAACCGCCCGGACGTGGTGACGCATGCCAGCGTAGTAGCCGGGCCTCGACCAGTGGGCAGCAACGACAGGCCAAACCTCCCGCGGCATCTTGCCCACCTCGTTCTTGATGCGAGCCAGCACGTGCTGACCACCATCTCCGGCGGCGCCGGCCAACTGCTCTGCAATGCGGCCCGAGCGCAAAAAGAGCGAAGTGACAGCGAGGCGGGCAACACCGAATCGCGCAATCGGAATCGCGACGCGGGAGAGTCTGCTGCCGCGGTCAAGCTCCGATTGCTTGCTCGGATTCATCGGCGGCCACTCTTCGCAACGCATCGGGTCAACCAGCACGATACTGGTCACTTCCTCCGGGTAGTTAAGCGCAAAACGGCGCATCACCAGCCCGCCAAAAGAGTGTCCGACCAGGATGTAGGGAGGCTTGATGCCGGCTTCCTCCAGCAGTCGATGCAGTTCAGTGGCGATATTGCCTGGAGTTCGCGCCGTTCGACAAGGGCTGCTCCAACCCAGTCCGCTGCGATCGTAGGAAGCCGTCGAAGCGAACCGCGAAACCTTCTCCTGGATGTGAAACCAATTCAGATTGGTGGCCGCAATCCCCGCTTCAAACAGCACGGTCTGGTTCCCAGAACCCTTTTCCAGCAGATAGAGTCTGCTCCTGCCGCCGATGTTGATCCAACGGCCTTCCCCGGCATAGCGCCGGCGGTCTTTGCGCGCACCAAACCATTGATAGAAGAAGCCCGTCGAGACTAGCGCCACAACCAACCCGAGAGAGCAGAAAAGCAGGACCATGCGGTGTCCTAGAAATGCGTGAGTCCTGCGGGACTAAAGTCCTTCAGGCCGAGGTTTGCCTTTACCGTGCCGCGGTCGATGATCAGCAGCATCGAGCCGGCCTTGCCGCGAATCTTCACTTCCACCTGGCTGGCCGACCAGACTCCGCCGGTCTGCCGTAGACCGAAGTAGGTAAACTCCTTCACCGAGCCTTTTTTCAGGGTCTTCTCAGCATACACCGGAAAGCCGATGGAGTGATCGAGCCAGCTGGTGATTTCGGCGTAATTCGTCTTATCTGCCGTGCCTGGTGTGCTTTTTATCACGTCGCACTCACGCGCGCCAAACTTCGCTTCGTTCATTGCGGTTTGCCCAGCCCAGAAGTACTGCGACTCAAGAAAATCCTCGTAGCTGAATCCAGCACCGAGCGGCCCATCGCTCCAGTTGTCAAAGGGCAGTGTAACGGGCGCTGCGTCACCGGGATGTGCAATTTGGATCACATTCTTGCCTCCCGGCCGCATATCTAGGAGAATGTGAACAGGGATATGGCCACGCAACGATGGGTCTACGCCTGGCTTTGTGGCCGCGCCAAGCTCCATATACACCCGCAGCACGCCCGGAAACCAATGTGCCTTGATAGTGATGGGGTCGCTGGTACGCGCACCGCTCGCATCCACGCGAACCAGGTGTCCGCTAGCGCGATAATCTGCCGTTTCGATGCGTTGCCGTTGCGCCGCCAGCGCCGTCTTCACATCCGTTGCGTGCGAAGGAATCGCCCAGAGCATTGCTGCCGCCAACGCCAGGGAAGCAACTCTCATCGATCGATCCTCCCGTCGCGAATGCGAATCTGCCGCGCCGCCGAATGCGCAATCTCGTTTTCGTGCGTCACCACGATCAGCGTCATCCCCCGCTGCCTCTGAATCCCCGTGAGAATCTCCATGATCTTTGCAGAGTTTACGCTGTCCAGATTTCCGGTGGGCTCATCCGCCAGCAGGATATCCGGGGCATTGGCCAGCGCTCGCGCGATTGCTACCCGTTGCCGCTCGCCTGCGGATAGCTCATTGGGATACTGCCGTAATCGGTGTTCCAGGCCCATCTCGCTCAGTAGAGCTTGTGCCCGTTCGGCGCGGTTATGTGGGCAAGGGCTTACGGCCAGCATCGGTACCTGTACGTTTTCAATCACGCGCAGCGTCGGAATCAAATGAAATGCCTGAAAGATGAATCCCACGTTCCTCGATCGATAGACATCCAGATCAATCGTCGAGCCGAGCCCCGCATCCCTGAACAGAACCTCGCCGCTGGTCGGCGTGTCGAGCCCGCCCAGCAGTTGCAGCAAGGTGGATTTGCCGCTGCCGCTCGGTCCGCTGATGGCCAGAAACTCCCCTTGAACGATGGAGAGATCGACGCCACGCAAGGCCTCGATGCGTCCCTCGTCATAGCTCTTGCGCAGCTCGCGTACTTCCAGCAAGGCTTCAGTCATGGCGCAACGCCTCCACCGGCGATAGATGCGCCCCTCGCCATGCTGGAATCGCTCCTGCTGCTAATCCGGCTACGATGGCGATGGCCAGCGCCTGTAAAAAATGAATTGGGGAAACGGACGCGGAGGCGATGCTCGCCGTTTGAGGCAGCCTACCCAGCACACGCAGCCCACCCCAGCCCACCGCGAGGCCGAGAATCCCGCCCGCCAATCCAAGCACCGCTGCTTCCGTCTGAATCAGCATCAAGACGCGCCAACGTTTCCATCCCAGCGCACGCAGGATGCCGATCTCTCGGGTGCGTTCAAAGACCGACATTGCCATGGTGTTTGCGATGCCCAGGACGCCAACCATCAATGCAATCGAAGAGGTGCCCCACGCAACTGCTTGCGCTAACTGTACGAGTTGGTTGTTAGTGGCGCGCTCTACTGCCGGTTGGGCTCGCAGTCCTGGCAGAGCCGCTTCGATCTCGGCCTGAGCTCGCCTGAGATACCTGTCCGGCGCTTCACCGGGCGGAGCTGGCCGCAGCCGGACATGAAATCCCGAGACCTTTCCAACCATGCTGGTGAGCTGTTGGAGTTGATCGAGCGGCATGATTACCGCGCCCGCTTCCAGAGCTGTGCCGCCGTGAAAGATTCCCGCAACGGTGAATTTGTTGCCCTGAATTTCCAGAGATTCGCCCACTTTCTTATTGAGATTTCTGGCCAGGCCATCGCCCAGGATGACTTCGGGCTTCCCATTGTGGAAGCGTCCTCCGGCTGTGAATGTGAGCGAATCAAATTCGTAGGAATCATCCAGCCAGCCAAATATCAGCGCATTGACCTCGGGCGTCAGGGACATCATATTGAAGATCATGGGACCGGCTTGCGCGACGACCGGCACCGAACGAAGTTTTACTCCGGCTGACTCATCCACAGAGGTATTGAGGAATGTCTCTTGCACGACGGCGATGTCGGTGCCGCTGCTCGAGTAGAGGCGCAGCCATTCGTTCTCAAACGCGCGCGAAAAGCCAACCAAAGCGACAAAGGCCCCGATCGCCATCGTAATTCCGCCCAGCGTTAGCAGCGTCCTCAGGCGCCTGCGCCAGAGATTCTTCCATGCAAACCATGCAAAGGAGAGTTGGGAAGCCATGACGTCAGAGAAAATCCTCGAAAACTGTGGAGCAAGGCTTGCAGTGAGGAATTTTGACAAAGAATTAGCCGCCAAAGGCCACCAATAGCAACCGCAGCCAAATCGGCCGTTGCCGTGGAGCTTTGCCCGAACCTACTCAAATGATCGAGGGCCCAGTGCCCAACCTGAGCATCAGGCCCGCTCGATACGATTACCGGCCGTGGCCGCGCGAACTGCCGCCGCCACCGCCGCTACCCTTGCGTGCCTGGTAGCAATCCCGGCAGAAAACCGGACGATCGCCACGCGGTTCAAAGGGCACTGTTGTAGGCTGGCCGCAACCCGAACAAATCACAGGTGTTCCCTGTGCTGGAGCCGAACGGTAGCCGGAGCCCCCCTGATCGTTCTTTTTTGCCTGACGGCAATTTTTACAACGCTTTGGGGTCGAATAACCACGTTCCTGAAAGAACGTCTGATCGGCAGCGGTGAAGGTGAAGTCCTGTCCGCAATCGCTGCAAGTAAGTTGAATATCTCCGGCCATGGGTCTCCTCGTGGAGATTGTACAGCCCAATGTCTCATTTGGGTACAAGGATTCTCTTGAATCGAAAAAACTTGTGCTTTGGGCGGGACCTGCTGCCCTGCGATTCACCTCCGACGCACCCCGATCCAAAGAGCAGAGTGGAAATCGTCGCACGCTATAGCGCCCTCCAATCCAGCAATAAAAATCGGGGATAGTAAAGACCTGCCCGAATCGTGCCCGCCTCTGCGTCTGTGCCGCGCAGGTTGCGCAGAACCTCGGCATAGGCCTCCACCTGAGGCGAGAAGAGCGCGCGAAGTTCCGATATCGCCGTGGCCGGATCGACGTCACCAGCGCCGGCCGTCTTATAGTCGATGATCCACCAGCAATCCTCTCCCTCGCTTCCGGGCGTCAAACCGGCCTGGAAGACGCGGTCCACGCGCACCGTCCGCAGGCCGCCGCCGACCATCCCCGACCAGCGAGCCTCGCTGGCAGCGTTCAAGTGGGGCGACAGAATCCACGAGCCAATGGGATCATGAGAGGCATCGAGCGCCAGTTGAAGCGCCTCAGCGGCAATCTTCGTGGCACGTGATTGATCCACTCCAACGGAGCGCACCTGGGCAGCGACCCGCGGCTCAAAGTGTCGAAGAGCGGAGCGGGCATCCTCCCAATCCATACCCTCACGCAGCCTGGCCAGCTCTTCGAGCAGCGCATGAACGGCTGTGCCCAAAGCGCGGGAGAGCAATCCGCCCTCGTGACGCGTGTACGAGGTACTTTCCCCAATCTCAGAAGCAAGAGGGCTGTGCGTTCGGCGCGCCTCCGAATCGAACCCTCCTTCGACAGACGAATTCAGTTCAGGCTCTGCGACATCAGCCCGATAATCCCGCGGCAGACGACGCAGCAACGTAGGCCGGATCAGCGACGGCATCACTATCAGGTTGCTCTCGCCCGCAGCGGCGCCCGAAGCCGCGATGGATTCGATCTCTTGCTCTTCGTGGGCCTCCGAAGCTGTCCTCGCAGTTCTCCATTCTTCAAAGCGTGCACGCACCTCGGATTCCAGCGCCGGCCACGCCGTGGAGAGCAGACTATTTGTCGGTTCCACCAAACTGAAGCTGTCACCTTCCGCCTTGCACGCAGGACGCGCGAACAGGTGCAACTCCTCGCGCGGGCGGGTGGCAGCCACGTAGAGAATCCGCCGCGTCTCCTGCGATTCACGTTGGCGATAAACCCGGTCAACCCACTCCTTGGCCTGGCCTCGATCATCCCCTTTGCGCTGGAAGGGCGCGATCAGAAACTCGGTGATCTCATCCGAATCGCCAAGATCGGAGTCGTCCGGCCCAGCAAGCCCGCGTTCCAGCCAGGAGAGCATACTCGGTTTGCCCCGCCCGCCCGCAGCCTGCAACTCGGGAACGATCACCACCTCAAACTCCAGCCCCTTGGACTTGTGAATCGTCATCAACTGCACGCCGCACTCGCTGCTTGCCCCGGGATCGGGCAGGGCAGTGAGCCGGTCGAGTGCCGCACTGAGGCCGGGACCTAGCAACTCTAGCTCTCCGCGGGGAAATCGGTCCAGGCATCTCCAAAGCAGGTTGAGGTTGGCGCGGGCAGTCCCGTCTACGCAAGCCGCACCGCCCAGCCGCAGCCAGACGTGCTCAAGCCAAGTGCCCAGCGAAGCCCCAGGCTGGCCGGCACGAAAAGCGGTCACCGCAGTCAGAGCATCGAGTACCCGAGCGGCAGCTGCTCGTTCCTCTTCGCTCAGCAGTGGGAGCCGCTCCACCAGCAACTCCGGCACAGCGCGGGTGAGCAACTCGGGCTCGCCAGCGAGCGTGTACAGGTCGTCGAGCGAAAGGCCGCACCAGGGCGCGCGCAATACTCCCAGCCACGCCACGCGGTCCTGCGAATTGAGCAGCGCGCGAGCCAGGGCGAGTGCGTCGAGCACCTCAGGGCGATCCGCCAGCCCCTCGAGCTCCACAGCGCGAAAGGGAATCGCGGCCTTGCGTAAGGCTTCGGCGATGGGAGCAAGGTGACTCTTTGCGCGGCCCAAAACGGCGATGCGAAATTTCTCTCCGTCGACGCGCGCCCGCTCAATGCGGCTCATCTGGCCGCGAATCAGGTCGACGATCTCTTGAATCTGCTCATCACGGGCGGCTTCCTTTTCATCTCCAGAGTCGTCGGATTTGCCGCGCCCTGCCTGCGGTACAAACTTCAGATGCAGCGCGAAGTGCTGGTCGCCGTGGCCCAATTCTTCTCGCGATGGCAGGGCGGAAAAGAAGGCGACACCGCTGCCATCGTCCGTCGCGAAGATTTGCGCAAAAGCTTCATTCAACCGTTCGACAAGCCCCGGCGCACTCCGGAAGTTAGCCTTGAGAGGAACAAAGTCGAAGAGCAGCGATTCGTCGTGGGCAATCTCCAAACCAACCGCTTTGACGCGCGGAAAGAGCTCTGCGTCGGCGTCGCGAAAAGAATAAATGGATTGCATCGGGTCGCCGACCACAAAGCACGTGCGGCCTGCGCGTTCGGGCCATGCGGCGATGAGGCTCGCGAGCAACTGGTGCTGTCGGCGGCTTGTGTCCTGGAACTCATCGACCAGCAGGTGGCGCATTCCGTCGGAAACAGCCAGCGCCGCGTCAGTAGGCAGACCATCCTCGCCCCGAAGTACACGCTGCGCAATCTGCGCCACCTCGATAAAATCCACTGTGCCCGCCTCAGCAAAAGCGATCTGCAGTTCGCCCGCCGCATGGCGCAGCAGCGCAAAGCAGGAGCGCACGATCAGCCAATCTTCTTCGCTATAGCGAACGGGCGGCAGATTGCGAACGCCAGACAGAGCAGCTTCGAGCCCTGGGATCGCAGCCAGCAAGGCAATTAAGTCAAGAAGGCGGCCTTTCTCCCGCTTGCATTCGGCAGGGAAACCGAGGCGGACATTGATCTGCTTGCGGAAGGCCCCATCGCCGGTGAGCAGTAGCGCGGCCAAATTCACGTGCGCACGGCAAGCATCTTCAACTTCGGAGCTGCCGGAGAATGTTTCAGAAGGAAACTCGGCCAACTCGGCTAATTCCTGAAAAAGCTGCCCGTCGCTTTTCTCGCAAGCAAACCGCGCCAGTTCCAACGCTTCTTTGCGCGCGTCCGGAACCTGATCGAGCAGTTGGCACAAATCAGTCAGCGCACGGCGCACCGCAGTCGAAAAGGGCCGTTCCAGACGCTCGCGCAGCGCCTCCCAGTCTGGCTCGCGTTCAAGCACAAAGCCGTGCATCCAGCGGTCGCGGCTCTTGAGCATCTCGACCAGCAGTTCTTCCATCTCTTGCCAATTGTTATCGCGCCACAGCAGCAATTCTTCAATCGCCTTGCCAAGCGTCGAGCCAATCCCATCAATTCTTCTCAGTGTCTCGCGAGCTGCGCGGCGATAAAATTCGTCCGGCTGCTCTGCAATCTCCAAGCCTCCGCCGAGGCCAGAGAGCAACGGCTGCTGCAATGCCATTTCGCGGCAAAACGAATCAATCGTCGAGACGCGCAGCTGAGACGGCACGTCGAGCAGATTCCAGCTGAGCCGCCGGGAATGCTCCAAGGCACGGCGACTCAGGGCCTCCATCGAGAACTCGTCCGTCTCTGGTGTGGGCTCTGGCGCGGTGTCGTCAGCAGCCTTTTCCAGCTCGGCAACAATGCGGTGGCGCATCTCAGCGGCCGCAGCGTTGGTAAATGTAATAGCCACCACCTGTCCGGGCTCATCAACCTCGCCCAACAAGCGCAGAAAGCGGCGCGTCAGCAGGTCGGTTTTGCCCGAACCAGCCGGTGCCTGCACCAGGATAGATCGGGCGCAATCGAGGGCCTGCTCGCGTTGGGCCTGATCGGGAGGCGAGGATTGAGTCGTCGGCCTACTCACTGCCGGCCTCCCAACCTTCTGAGTCGTCTTCTGCTTCCAGCTGCGCCTGATTCTCATGAATGCGGCACAAACTTTGCAGGCCACAACGTTCGCAGGTCTTTGGATAATCGCGCGGGTCTACCTCGGCGCGCCCGGCGACGAAGTCCTTCGCGAGCTGCTCAATGCAATCCCGCCAGTCGAGAAGTTGCTCTGCGGTGAACGGTTTCTTCATCAGCGCATTGGAGCCCTTCAAACCGGCGAAGAGCGTTGCCGCTGCATCGCCCACTCGTCCTACAAATTCCTGATCTCCGGCGCGCACCTTCGCGAAGACCAGCCCGCCGAGCACCTCGTCCGCATCGAGGGCGAATCCGGCATAGAGCGGAAGTTGCACGTCGTCTGGTCGAGGCAGCTCCCAGGAGTTGGGCGATACGTTGCCGGACTTGTAGTCGACGACCAGTTCAGAGTCGTCCTTCAGTCGATCCAGGCGGTCCAGACGGAGGTCGAGCGTGACTCCAGCGATGTGAACCGTGCGCTTGACCTCGGTGTCGGCCACCTCAAACTCAACGCGCGTAGCCTCGTAGTCAAGCCACTCGGTGACCAGCCTCACGAGTCGCTGTTCCTCCAGTTCGAGATAGCGAAGAGGTATGCGCTCGCGCAGTTGAGGGCGCAACTCCCGCGTCAATGCTCGCCGAACGTGTCCCGCCACGAATGCCTTCCTGTTGCCAAGTCGCAGAAGCTCGGCGTGCGTGCGAATGCCGTCCGGCGCCCCGGCCCAGACGGCGTGAAGCACCGCATGGAGCAGGTTGCCGCGCTGGGCAGCGGTCAGTCCAGCCTCGGCCGGCTCCCAATCTTCGGCAGCGAGGCGCGCCGTTGCGAATGCCTTGAAAGGGCACTGCGACTGCGCTGTGAGCACGGTGGCGCCGCCCGCGACCTTGCCCGGAGGGAAGGGAATTCGGCTCGAATCCTCGAACGCAATCGTGAGCGGAGCCGGGACGTCTGGCGCGGCCAACTCCTGTGTCAACTCCCTCGACTCACCGGCAAGCTGCACGATCAGCCGCGACGGCCGAGCTTCGGCTGCCTCATTTTGTCTCGCGTAACTGAAATGGACCTCATGCGCAGAAACCAGCAACCGGTCGGTAATCGAGCGCGCCAGCTCCCAATCGAGCTGAGGCGTGGCATGAGGCATTCCGGTTTCGCGTTGAATCTCGACCGGCAGCAGAGGATGCGTCGCTCCACCGGCAGGCCATGCGTCTTCATCCGCTCCCAGGAACCAGACGGCGTCCGCGCTCAGGCCCGCCGACTCTGCCGGACCAGCAATCTGAATCGGAGCATCGCGTGACTCAGGAGCGAATAGAGTCTCATCCAACGCGCGGCCGAGTTGCGAAAGAAAATCCTTCCAACTCATCGGACGGCCATCGAAGCCAAGCGACCCGCAACCCTCTACTGCTTGTTGCCATCGGCGCAGAGCCTGATATTCGGCGCTCGCCAGGGGGCGCGCACTGGCGAAATTCAGATCGTCCAGCAGCCGCGGAACCAGCTCCGCCCAGTCGAGCGGGGTTTGCAAGCGGTATGTGAAGTCAACTAGGTGTCGCTGGACTGCGGTCATGCGCTCAATCCATGGCGCTGGCAACAACTCTGCAGCAGACTTTTGGCTGAGAAACGCCTCCAGCGTCCATTGGGGCCGTTCCAAGCCAAAGCGCCGCAGCGCGCGCATGTAGACTTCAAGCGCCGAAGACTCGAGCGGACTGGCCACAATATACCCGCTGGAAAGCAGCCAGTCCACCTCCTGCTCTGCAAGCGCACCGTCCAGCCAGCGCAGCACCAGGTGCGCTGCCCGCGCAAGTGCAATCTGGCTCAGTGGAACTCCCAGCGAAAACTCGAAAGCCAGACCGGTGTGCGCAAGAAAAACGCGTTCCATCTCGCCCCGTCGCGCGCTGGCTGCCTGTGCAATAACCAGCAGACGAGCCTTCGGGTTGGCGCTGAGTTGGCGGCCGCACCAAATCGCGCAAGCCTCCAATTCGGCCTGTGCGCCAGCAGCTGCATGAAACTGAACCTCGCCTGCTGGCTCGCCCTTTGCATCCTCGCGCCATTCACCCCATGCGTCGAAGAGACTGCGCTGCACAGGCAAAATGCGGTCAAAGCCGGCCAGCAGCAATGCCGGACGCTTAGCTTCCTCAGTCTTGAGCAGTGCAATCAGCTCGTAAGGCAGACGGCTGAAACTCAGCAGATTTTCGGCGCGGCAGCTTTCGTCAAAGGCCGCAAGCCAACCGCTGAAGGCCGCCGCATCCTGCTGCCAACCGCTCCGCGCACCATCCCGCAAGAACCTCGGCGCATAGGAGCAAAGCAGCTCGTGCGCTTCCATGGCCAGAGCCGCCAGGCGATAGCGCGAGCCTTCAAGAATCGTCGCCAGAGAGCTATCTGCACCAGCAATGCCCGCCCAAAGAGCCTCCTCCTGCGTAGTATTCAGCACCAGGCGCGCGTCCGCATTGCGCTCTTCCCATCCTTCACGGACAAAGCTCTTCCAATCGAGAATATTTGGTGTGGGCCAGGCGCTAAGACCCTCGGCCTGGCGTGTTCGATGGAAGCCTGCTGCCAGGGCGCGTGCTGCGCGGTCGCTGGCCGTAACCACCAGGCCGCCCTCGCAGAGCCATGTGTCGATCTCAACAGCCCCCATTCCAGCGTTATACTCCGTCAGGCCGGAGGTCTGCCATCTGAAGCCGGCGACCAGAGGCTAGCGACCTGAAGCCATCCCTCCCGGTTGCCTGGGATAATGTTGCTCAAGTTGATTCCATGATGAACGAGGTTCGGCTGCGCGTCTGCCAGCGGCAGAGGCAGCCACAGGCGCGGATAATCTAATTCGTGGGAACCAAGCACAACTCGTCGCTATTGAAGGACTACCAGGCGTATTTGCGCGTGGAAAAAGGGCTGCGGCCTTTGACCTGCGAGGCCTACGATAGCGACCTGAAGACCTTTGCCGAGTTCATCGAAGGACGCAACGGAATCCTGTTAACGGCAGCGCAGCAGGATGTGGCGGCCTTTCTCGAGCATCTTCGCAACCACGGCATTGATCAGCGTTCAGCGGCGCGTAAACTCAGTTGCCTGCGCGGTTTTTACAAGTGGCTGCTATTTGATCGGCGCATCCATCACGATCCCACCGTAAACATCGAGTCGCCCAAAGCATGGAAGGTGTTGCCCAAGTCGCTTGCCGAGCCAGAGGTGGCCGAAATGCTGGAGCGGGCGGGCCTCAAGGCCGAGCATCCTCAAGCGCGAGCCACCGAGTTGCGCGACCGTGCAATTCTGGAGCTGCTTTACGCGGGCGGTTTGCGCGTCTCCGAAGCCACGGCGCTATCGACCGGCGACTTGGCGCTCGACCTTGGCCGTGTGCAGGTCCGCGGCAAGGGCGACAAGGAGCGAATCGTGCCCCTTGGGCGCTCCGCCATCGAGGCGCTGGAAATTTATTTGCAACAGGGCAGGCCGCATCTGGCACGCATCAGCTCGGCAAAAAAAGCCAGCACCGCGCGGCAGGATTCTACCCGCCTCTTTCTTTCCTTGCGCGGCATGCCGCTCACTCGCCAATGGGTTTGGCATCTGGTCAAGATGGCCAATTCGTCCGCCAGCCCGCACCGTCTGCGCCACAGTTGCGCCACGCACATGGTCGAGCACGGCGCCGATCTGCGCAGCGTGCAGTTGTTGCTCGGTCACGCCGACATCTCCACCACCCAGGTCTATACCCACCTGGCGCTGGGCCATCTGAAAGAAGTGCATCGCAAACATCATCCCCGCGCCACGCGGCAGCATGAGGAACTTCCGTTGCCCCCACCAGTACGTGGAGGCCTGCATCTAGTTTCGAGCCCCAAGCCAAGCGCCAAGCCCAGCGTTGACCCGGCCAGCCATCCACGCAGCGTCAAACCGAGTCTCACTCTACACTCTAAGGAGAAGGCATGAGCGCCGCAGCCGCACCCATCCTTGCCGACTCTCTAAGCTCGCTCGTGGCCGGCTACCTGCGCGTGCTCGCCAATGAACGCGGAGCCTCAGCGCACACGCTCCGCGCCTATGATCGCGAGTTACACGGATTTGCGACTTATATCGCTGAGAGCTATGGAAAAGATCAAAGCGTGGAACGCATCGAGCACACGCACATTCGCGCCTATCTTGGCACGCTCTATGATCGCGGCCTCTCGAAAGCTTCTGCAGCACGCGCACTCGCAGCCATCCGCAGCTGGTTCAAGTGGCTTGCTCGTACCGGGCGACTCGAGCAGAACGCTGCATCATTGGTTGCCACGCCGCGCTTGCCCAAGCACCTGCCGCGCGTGCCTTCAATCGAACAGATGAACCGCGTGGTCGATTCGGTTGGTGAGGATGCCGCGAGTTGGCCCACGCGCGACGCCGCGATTCTGGAGCTTCTCTACGGCTGCGGCATTCGCAACGCCGAGTTGACCGGGCTAAACCTCGACGACATTCACTGGGGCAACGATACAATCCTGATTCGCGGCAAAGGCCATAAGGAGCGTTACGTGCCGCTCGGCGACGCAGCGGCGCAGGCCTTGCGCGCATATATCGCCGAGCGCTCGGCCCGTCTGGCTGCGGCTGGCGACACAAAGAAATACACAACGCCAGCCCTCTTCCTCAACTTGCAACTGCGCGGCCTCGGCAATCCCGGCGGAGAAGCGCGCCTGACCACTCGCAGCGTGGGTCGCATCGTGAAGCGCATCGCCATTCTGCGCGGTCTCTCCGCCGACGTGCATCCGCATACCCTGCGCCACGCCTTCGGGACTCATTTGTTAGAAGAAGGCGCCGACCTGCGCGCCATCCAGGAGTTATTAGGTCACGAGCGCCTCTCCACCACCCAGCGCTACACCCAACTAACCACCGCGCAGTTGACAATCGTCTATGACCGGACCCATCCCAGGGCGCGGTGAGCTATTTAGCGCTCCCTTCCCCGCGCACCTCGTTCCCGTACTTTTCGATGTTTGCGCAAAACATTAGGCCAAGTTCGCTCAGTCGCGCATCTTGACCATTTATTCGGCTACGGTCCCGCTCAGTGAGGAGGCCGAGTTCTGTAGGTCTCTTTTCGTGTATATCAATCAGACCTTGTGAGTCATGTCCGATTGCTTTTGCCATATATGATGCCCAGTTTGAATAGCTACTTACATAGTTGGGGTGCGTCACTCCGCTGGCAAACTCAGATCTCTTCAGGTATGCCGTTCTCAAAAGCAGAAGTTCTCCTGAATTGAGTTGTTTCGCGATCTGCCAGAGTTGGTAACCCTTAATTCTCTCTCCGTCGGTGGCTCCAACTTTGTTTACCGCAAAGAACATGGCTTTGAGAGCTGCGAGACGATCCGCATCCGGTGACTCTTCGTCGATGATAGTCATCAACTCAACCCAGGTCTGAAAACCATACTTCTTTTCAGCGAAATCGCCAGGGATTCTGCCAGTTTCCCGAAGTTTTTTGAACTCAGCGGCCCACTGTTGAAAAAGTCGGCCCTTCAGCAGGGCTTGGACAATCCGTCCGCCGCTTAAGAAGAGGCCGTTCTTTCCGACCGCAATTGCTCCGGTCATCGATTCCGCGATGAACGTGAGCGGCTCATTGAGAAACTCCTCAAGAACGCTCGGGTCTTGAAGGTTTGCGATGTTCGAGTAATCCCGTGGCCGGGTAATCAACGCAGATTCGTCAGTCATTCTGGTCCTCCTAGATGCTCATGCATTGCCCCGTCCGCGAGTATAGAGGATTCATCGAATTCCTGTGAGGAAGTTGTTATTACATGCGAGGCGCAATGCTCAGAACGATTCGCCGTCTTGAGAACCCGCGAGGAATCTTGACTCGTGATGCTAGCGACGGCTCTCCACCGTCATCTTCATCCCATAGCGTGCCTTCAAAAGAACGAAACCTTGAGGCTCCACCCTCTGTCCCGACAAAAGCCGCAGCCGGTAATGCTGGGCCAGCGTCGCAAGAATCAACGTCGTTTCTGTCATCGCAAGCTGCGCCCCCACGCACGCACGCTGACCAAGCCCAAAGGGTAAGTATGCATAAGCTGAGCGCTCGCGGCTTCGCTCCGTCGAAAACCGCTCTGGATCGAATCTGTCCGGATCATTCCATAACATTGAATGGCGGTGCAGCACCCAGGGAGCAATGGTGATCGTAGCGCCCTTCGGAATTCTGACACCACATACCTCGTCATCCTTCAAGGCCGCGCGCCAAGCCATGGTATGGAACGGCGGATACAGCCGAAGCGCTTCCTCAACCACCGCGCGGGTATAGGTGAGCTTTGTAATATCCTTCAGCTCCGGTGCGCGACCCCCCAACACTTGGTCAACTTCGGCGTGTAGCTTGGCTTCTTGCAATGGATGCTGCGATAACAGATACCATATCCACATAAGTGTTAATGCCACAGTCTCATGTCCCGCCCCAAGCACTGTGATAATCCGGCCATGCATTTCATGAGCGCTTAAGCCCTTGCCGGTCACCGGATCGGTCTCTTTCATAAGTCGTGACAAAAAATCGCCGTCTGAGTTCGCGTCTCCCTGGGCCCGCTTCGCAATAACTTGATCGACGGCTAGGTTCAGCTTCTTGAATATGCGGCGTCGCCGATAACCCTTGTAAAATCCCCAAAACCGGTCAAGCACTGGAACCAAGTCAAGAAGATAGATAGCCCTCTCTTGTTGATAACGTTTTGATGCATCTTCCATCGTCAGCGCAAGCCTCTCCCAGTCAGCGGAAAATACAATCTTGGACATGATCTCAAGTGTTATCGCTCGCATCTCCGCCGAGGCCTCGATAACTGTTCCTGGCGGCAGGCAACTCCATCTATCAAGAGTTCTCTTCGCCGCGTCCAAAATATGAGTGGAGCTTGCAAGAATCGCACCGCGATCAAAAGACTGCGAGAATGCTTGTCGCCGTTGGCGCCACTCGGCTCCCTCGTTTGCCGCAGGGCCCTTATCTGTCCAAATCTTTGAAATACGCTGTTCTATTGTGCCCTTGACGTAGTTTGCCGCATTGTCAACCATTATGTGCTTGATCCCCGCTGGATCGTTGACAATGAACGTGTGGAGTCTCCAGTGCTTGGTCTCGACGATCGGTCGTTGAAACACTTCTTGATGAAAACCCGCGATCGCACTGTCCTGCATCCTGCGAACGTAGTCGAAAGATCCTAGCGGAGTTTTTGGCGGCACCGGCGCGGCGAAAAGCGGCGTTGTCTCGACGAAATCGATATCACTGACTTCCACAATGACCTCCTACAGTGATTAAGCGGCATTGTGCCCCTGAAAACTAATTCCTCACTAACCCATTCCTTGCCGAAAATAACCTTTCGCCATCGCATAATAGAACTGTTGAGTGGCACTGGTTCTTACTTTCAGTGACCACTGTTCACTGTCCACTGGAGGGTACCCCCCTCCCCCCCTTTTTATATTTATTTTCGGCCCCAAATCTTGCAGATAATTTTAACCAAAACTGAATCAATACTTTAAAAAGATAATCCACACGCGAACACATTCACTGTAAACCCTTGGACTTTGCATAGAATTAGCTCTGGCTATCCAAACTTGCTAGAAACTGATCTTGCGCTCCGGAAACCAGGTGAGCTGAATGCTCGTTGTGGTCACTGTCTGCTCGCCGGGAAGGTAGATCGGAGCCTTCCAGTGCTCGAAGGCGAAGTTCCCATTAATCTCGAAATCCTTGCCCAGCCGCTTGACCACCTGGAAGTTGATGTCGTTCAACGTTGTGCCGCCAGGAACAAGGCAGGCAGTAGTTACCGGGCATCCAGGACTCCCCGCAGGAATGGTCTGGGTCGTCGAACCGGGGATGAAGTAGCCTGTGGCCTTCTGATTGCGCAAACCTGCCTGAATCCATTCATTGCCGCTCAGGTGATAGGTAATCCAAGCCTGGCCGCCCTTGTCCTCGCGTCCAATCCAATCGCCGAACAGCTGTCCATGGTTGGTATAACCCTGCTTCTGGATTCCTTCGTAGTACATAAACTGGCCATAATGGCTTGGGTATGCGGGTTGGGCTGGATGGTCTGAAGCGGAAGGATCGGTCGAGGCGGCTTCAGTGCGTATGTCGAGCTTGGGTAAGCCGGGTACATGAGAAAGATAAAGTCCGGGCCGGTACGCAGCGCGTCGTGGAGCGTCGGCGGGAGAAACATCGTCGTGTGCCTCGGAGTCCGTGTAGAGCGTGAGCCATTTGCGGAAGAGGGGCAACCGGTAGGAAAAGTCGAAGGCGCCAAAACGCGCGCCGGGATCGTCTCGGCCGTCTTTTGCATTGCTGCTGGGAGAAGACAGGCTGACAAAACTTTTCAGGAAGGAATGAACGGTGATGGGTCCGTGTCCCTCGCCGCCCCAGATCACAGTGCGCTCGAAACCGAATTCGAGGTTTTGTGTGGGCCGGAAGCTGATCTTCTCGACATGCACCCAGGGATCGCCGGGATTGATCACGTTTGCCAAATTCGGATTGGAGCCGCCGGGATTTAACGGATTGGGCATATAGGTGTGCCCATGTAGCCCTCCAACAAGAAAATCGTAGCGGAAGGGGCCGGTGAGCACGGAGAGCGCTGGAATATGCAGTGGCTCGATGCGGTTGATGCGGAACGAGTATATGTTTTCGGCGTTGTTGGAGTAGGCCATGGCGCCGCCTAATCCAGGCCCGAGCCAGTCGTCCTGTTTGCCCAGGGATATTTCATGGCTGAGTAGATGGGCGGAGACGAAAGCCTCCATTACTCGTCCGTTGGTCATAGTCGCAATCGGTCCCATGGGGATGGTGGCTTGGTTGTAAGGCAATCCAGTGGCGGCATCAAGGAAGGTCGTGCCGTCAACCGTGCTAAGTGCGTTGGCCAGCGTCTGGGAATATCCAGTGGCCGAGGGCGCCGCCTCAAACTCGCCGCGAATGTAAAACACAAAGCGGCCTGCTGAGGCGTAGCCGCTGGCACCGGAGTAGTTATTGAACCCGTTCTCGTAAGGACGGCCGTAATCGTTGATGATAGTCGAGCCGAGATGGTAGCTGTCGCGCAAAGGCGTGCCGCTGATGCCGCGAGCTACGGTGTACACTGACTCGATGCGGGAGCTGCCCTTGTACGCCCTGCATGGGCCCTGGGAGTCGTACCTCAGTTCGTACAGCAGCGCATTGTAGATGCCTTGAGCCTCGTCGGTGGCCGCTCTCGACTTCTCATCCTTCGCTTCTTCGATGTGCATGCCGGTCTCTTCGATCATGTGGCCCACGCTCGCTCGCGTCCACGGCCTCATGCCTAGATAGACATGGTCCACGAAGCCCAGCGAGTAAAGCCGCAGCATGGCAGGATAAATCCAGCTATCGACTGGAATGTAGGGTGAACCGAGTATGCCGGGCTCACAGGCAGGCGCAGCGCCTCCGCCGTTCTGGTTCGACTGTCTGGCGCCTGCAGAAGCCGCAGTGTTGGGAGCGCCGGTCTGTCCTGCCGCGAGTGTACCTGCGTACAAGAGGGAGAGTCCGGTCAGCAATGTCGCGTATTGGAGAACAGCAACCATGGACCTGCGCCTACTCAGATTCATACCCCTCACTTTATCATTCGACCGCCCAGAGGGGATGCCGGAAAAGACTGATGTCATGAGGTGAAAGCGCAACAGCAGCATCCAATCCATTCGAGAAGTTGGCCGCGGCTTCAAGTTTCAATTCCTCGCTGAAGAGGCCCTTGCGCGTCAGGTACATCTGCATGTTCAGAATGGGGTCGCGGGCCTTCGCGGGATCGATCTCCGGGCAGCCGTCGATGAGTTGGCTATGGCACTCGATGAAGGTCGCTCCGTTTCCCTTGCGGGCCTGTGTGGCTGCCTCGGTGGCCACGCGATAGACTGCCACAACATCGTTGCCATCGACGGTGATTCCGGGGAAGCCGCAGGCCTCGACTTTGAGAGCCATCTCTTTGCCGCTGGTTGGCGCGTCGAGAAGCGACACCCCGGTTGAATGGCTGTTTTGATAGACGAAAAGGATTGGCAATTGGTGTGTATCGGCAATTTTGAGAGCCTTATGCCATGAACCCGGCGAGGCAGTTCTGTCATCCAGGAAGACTACGGCGATCTTGCCGTTCTTCTTCGTCTTGTTGGCCAGCGCTGCTTCAATAGCAATATCGAGTTGCATTGTTAGATCCGGATCGGCGGCGCAGACGGGTAGGCTGGAGAAGATATTGTCCAGCGGCTCGCCTTTGATAAAGCCGGCCATAAATCCTTGATGCGAGGGAGCGATGGTGTCCTCCGGTAGCAAGTCGATGGTCACGCCTACCTGGGCCGCTTCATGGCCCACGGCAAACTCGCCTTTCCCAGCGAATGCGCTTCGCTGGGAAAGGTTTCGTGCCCGTTCCGCGATCATGCGGTACTGCACCATGGCGGTGTAGAGCTGGAGCAGCTTTTCGTTGGAAATAAGCGAAAAACCGTTATGTGCGCGCGGTTCCGTGACTGCGCTTTGTTCTTTCGTCTTGACCGTCATCTGTGCTTTGACCTCACTGGTTTCTGCGATTGTAAACGGGGACGGGGCGCCAGAGAGAAAATGTGTGCTGGTTCAGCAAGCAGTGCCCGCTGTCTCATTTTTGGACATGCCTCGTTTCCAGACAGAGCAACGTTAGATTCTTCAAATACTTGAAGATTTTATTCAAGCTGCCATCGGTTTAAGCCGAAATGCCTCTTATCCAGCCGATGAGATGCGCAGCCTTTGCACCGAATCTTTGAGCTGGTCTCAAGGAACGATCATCTTGTCTTCATCCTCTGTGATTTTCGGGGTCTATGCGCCGCAATCTTCGCCTTGCGGATTAGAGCGCTTGCAGGCCCAGATGCGGACGTGGCTGCCCGTGCTGGCGTGCGCCTCAGTCTTTGCGATCGAGTCCACATCCTACTTTGGTGCGGACCGGACCAGCGCTCCTTTGCAGCGTGTGGCAGAAGCGATTTGTGGTTACGACGTGTGCGTGCATTGGAACTTGATCCATCACATCATTCGCAAGACGGGCCACTTCATGGGTTACGGACTGTTTTCCGCAGTTTGTTTCCGCAGTTTCTGGATTACGTTTCTGGATGCGGCGTCCCGATTGTTGCGGCAACTGCGGGCGCACGGACTGGCGACGCTGGCCACCTTTCTGGTGGCCAGCGCGGACGAGATTCACCAAAGCTTTCTGCCCAACCGAAGCGGCCGGTTCAGTGATGTCCTGCTGGATACTGGTGGCGCTGTGGCGCTGGGCTTCGTGCTGTTTCTGGCAATGCAACTGGCGGAGAATCGAAGGCGGGCGCGGGTCAATGCTAGCTGTCGCATTGCACCGGTTTGTGTCCCAGCGGCTGCTTAGGTTGAATAGTCTGCGTTGATGCTGATGTACTCGTGAGTCAGATCGGTGGTCCAGAAGACGCAGGAGCCGGCGCCCTGATGAAGCTCGATGGTGACAGAGAACTCCGGCTGCGCGATATAGGCATGTGCGGAGACTTCGTCGAACTCAGGCGCTCGGCTTCCGTCGCGGCAGATGCGGAGATCGCCGAAACGAATATCTATCCGCTCGGGATCGATCTGCGCGCCGGAGTAGCCAATGGCTGCCATCAATCGGCCCCAATTGGGATCGCTGCCCGCCCAGGCGGTTTTGACCAGCGGCGAATGAGCAATGGCCTTGGCAATTTTGAGCGCGTCTGCATCCGTGGCCGCTCCTTCGATATGCAGCTCGACAACATGCGTGATGCCCTCGCCGTCGGCCACAATCTGGCGGGCCAGCGAGGTGCAGACTTGCGTCAATGCGGTCGCGAAGGCGGCGTCATCCCGACCGATCGCCACTTCACTGGCGCCTGAGGCCATGAGCAGCACGGTATCGTTGGTCGAGGTGTCTCCATCCACTGAGATGCGATTGAAGCTGACTTCGATGGCTTGGCGCAGGTAGCCGTCCAGCACCGTAGGCTCGACGGCCGCATCGGTCAGGATGTAGACGAGCATGGTGGCGTGCGGCACAAGCTGGGGATGAATCATTCCTGCGCCCTTGCAGAGAGCGGCCATGCGGACTTCCCGCACTGCGCCATCGGGGCCGGACATCTCAAGCCGGGCAAAGGCGGTTTTCTCCACCGTATCGGTGGTGAGGATGGCCTGAGCAACCTGCTGGAAATGGTCGAACTCGGAGCCCAGCGATGCGGCGATCTCGGGTAAGGCGGCAACCAGCTTTTCGGCCGGCAGCGGAACGCCGATGATTCCGGTCGAGGAGGGGAAGACTTCTTCTGGGCGGCAACCAAAGCGCTGGGCGATGGCCTCGCAGGTGGCACGGGCCGCGTCCAGGCCGGCCTGGCCTGCGGCGCAATTTGCATTGCCTGCATTGATGGCGACCACGCGCACTTTGCCTCCAGTGGCCAGAAGATTTTCCTTGTCCACGATCAGAGGAGCGGCGGTAACGCGGTTGGCGGTGAAGGCAGCAGCGGCGCTTGAGGGCGCATCGGCCACAATGAGGGCAAAGTCGGTACGGCCGCTCTTCTTGAGCCCTGCTTTGGCGGCGCCAAAACGGAAACCGAGCGGAATGACGAATTGGGATGCGTCGGACATTTTAGGCGATGGGATTCAACCCATTTAATCTAGCAGGTGAGGGGTGGGATGACCGAAAACCGGAGTGAGGAAGCGGGGATTTCCGGCCAAAGTGAGTTTCTTGAGCTGCGCCACGTGAATGTGGCACGCGGCGAGCGCGTGGTTCTGCACGATGTAAACCTGACCATTCGCTCCGGAGAACACGTGGCGATTCTAGGGCCCAATGGCTGCGGCAAGTCCACGCTGATCCTGGCCATGACCTGTCAGCTTTATCCCATCGTCAAGCCGGGCATGAGCGTGCGCATCTTTGGCCGTGAGCGCTGGGATTTGACAGAATTGCGGAAGCATTTTGGCGTGGTGGCGGCTGGGTTAATAGGGGAACTGCCTGGTGAACGGACAGCCGTCACCACTGGCCTGGATGCGGTGATCGCAGGCTTCTTTTCCGCTTCGACGCTTTGGCCAAATCTTCATGTCACCGACGAAATGCGCGAGCGTGCCACCGAGGCGCTGGATCGAATGGAGGTCCCGAATCTGGCGCGTCAATTGGTGGGCGAGATGTCGGCCGGCGAGAAGCGGCGCATCCTGATTGCGCGGGCGCTGGTCCATCGGCCGCGGCAACTGCTGCTGGACGAGCCCTCGAACACGCTCGACCTGGCCGCACAAAGGGAGTTGCGCGAGACGCTGCGTCGGCTTGCCCGCGAAGGCACGGGGCTGGTATTGGTGACCCATCATTTGGGCGACATTCTTCCAGAGATCGAGCGTGTGATTCTGATGCGGGCCGGGCGCATCGTGGCCGACGGGCGGCGCGAGGAACTGTTGACTGAAGCAAGACTAAGCGACCTCTTCCAGGTACCGGTTCGCATCGGACACGATGAGGAGTGGCTGCACAGTTGGTGAGGTCGAGATTCATCGCGCAGGCAGGTTCCATTCCGGTGTTGCGTTCAAGCGGTAGTGGCGGTCGGCTTCGCGGCGACGATCGCCAAACCAAGGCACGCAGCGATGAAAATCTCCGCAATCACCGGCCCGAAAAAGAAGTAAGTGTTCGAATTCACCGCCAGCGCGGCATAAGCGATCAAAAATGTAGTCAGAATCGGGCGCAGCTGGCGCGCGTCCGTCTTTGCCAGCGAGCCGAGTTGCCAGAAGAGAACCGCCTCGGCCGTGAGAAATATGGTGACCGCGAGACCGAGTCCGTGATAGAACTCCCAAAAGCTGCGCACATGTCCCATCGACAGAAACTGATTGATCTTCATTGCTTCTACGGCTACTGCGGCGGGGCCCGGCCCTACCTTGCCGAAAACGCCGCCGATGGTGTGCAGTGTCGCATGAACGAGCGTCAAGATCGCTGCTGTGCGCAGGAGGAGAGATGGCTTCATCATGATTGATCTCCGTTTGCCGCCTTGGCGTACAGTGCCAAAATGCCGCTCCAAGCGCCCGGTCCGTCGAAGATAGCACGCAACTGCTCGCAGCCCTCGCCATGGCGCTCCAATTTGCTGTGTTCCAACTCGACAAGCGTTGCTCCTAGACCATCGGCCGTGAATCGAATCTCAACTTCACTCGCTTTCGCCGGGTCTGGGTCGCACTTCCAATCCGGTTGATCGTGACCCGGACGAACGTGCCACGAGAAGGTGACCCGATGCGGCGGATCCCACTTGAGCACCGTTCCCCAGTCGGCGAGGTTGCCGTCAACGTCTCTCACATACCACCGGCCTCCGACACGCGGCTCGACGAAGATCGCCTCGAAGGGAGTTTTCCCAATGTGATGCGTCGCCGGCCACCACGTCTCCATCCGCTCTACAAAAACTGAAAAGGCGCGCTCGATGGGAGCCTGAACGCGCACGCTCTTACATACGACGGCTTCTGCTGCGATGTTTGTCATGATTTTCTCCACTGGGGGTTTGCTCGACAGAGGCTTGAAATGCGCTCAATGCCTTATCCCAGACCTGGTCAAAATGAGCGCGCAGGCGAACGATACCTTCTGGATTCAGCTGATATACGCGGCGGGTCCCGGCTTTCAAATCAGTCACCAGGCCCACGTCTTTGAGGACACGCAGGTGCTGTGAGACAGCTGGACGGCTCACCGGCAGGGTGCGAGCCAACTCGTTCACGGCAAAGGGGCCGCTGGAGAGTTTTTGGAAGATGGCCATGCGGGTCGAGTCCGCTAGGGCATCCAATCCGGCTTGAAGGTAAGCATCCACTAACGGTAAGTTAGCACGCACCAATAACTGGGTGTCAAGAGAAAAATCGCTCTCGTATCGAGAGTGGTACGCAGCGGTACAAAATAAACGAGACCAAAAAAAATGGAATGCGAGAATCGCATTCCATTTTTCTCTAAAAGTGTGACGTAACCGAGAGAGAAAACCGGTTGAACAGCCCGGCAATTGCCTTGCGTTTAGCGAGAATGAATGAATTTGCGGCGCAGCAGCGCGGCCAACCCGAGCAGTCCGGTGCCGAACATGCCCAGCGTTCCAGGTTCAGGAGCAACAGCTGGAGGTTGATCGTCTGGTGTGTAGCCGTATGTGACCGTGACGCCTTCGCCGGCGTCCGTAGTCTGGCTGGCACTCAAACCACCGCCGATCTCAGTGATTTGAGTCTGATCGGTTGCGCCGAAAGTAAATAGAACATCACCGAGTCCCTCAAAATTTGTGAAATTGGCGGACGCAACATCCTCTGTGGTACCGCCAGTGATTGTCATCGGCCCAGGAGTATATGGAGAGGTTGGGGTGACCGTTATAGCACCGCTGAGTCCCGTGTCGACAATCAGCACTTGAGTGTTATTAGTGCCTCCGCCCGCTAGAGCGAGGGAAATTTTGGCGTCCAGATCACTTAGCTGATCGCTGCCTATCGAAGTGGCAGAGAGAGTGGTGGTGCCCGTATCAGTGATAACGATCGTAATCGAGTTGAGAGTGCCAAGGGAGGTGTTGAACTGGGAGATATCGAAAGATGATGAGGCGGGCGTCTGCGTCGGATTCACGGTCGCCGTGTAAACAGCCGTTGAGTCCGCACGGGCCACAGATGTAGTCGCGACGAGCACCAAAGCAACAAGAGAGCAGGTGATGACGGATGAGACGTGAATGCCTTTCACTTTTCGTCCTCTTCAACTTCTACGGGTCAAACCGGGAAAAGCCGGTATGGCACCGTGGGTTGAGGGCTTCGGCTGCTTGGGGGCGCCCGACCGTCACCGTGGTTAACGAATCGAAGACAGACGGCGGTCTTCTTTCTACGAACAGGGCCGGCCTGACTCAGTTTCTTTGGAATTCCAGAATGTGTGTGCACGTTGCGGGCCATGTCAAGCATCGCGTTCATGCCACCATATGATTCACGGTAATGTGCTGATATAACATATGGTTATTGCGTATAAGGCTACCGATTTCAGAAACGGTTGAATTGCTTTGCGGAGTGAACAAAGGTGCAAATTGTTGCGCAGCAGGAGAGGGATTTACCCAACCCGAGAGTGTGACTGAACAGGGAAGACGGGAACCCTGAGCCAAGGTCCGGCACGGGACTGAGCAGGCCATCTGCAAAGTCAGTCGTCGAGGCTGCCCGCAGGAAGAGGCGAAACAGCGAATAGGAAACGAGAAGTTCTTTAGCGGGAAAGCCAGGAGAAAAAATCTCGGTCCAGCGAAAAACTATTGTTGACGTGAGATGAATCGAGGGGTACATTAAGCGCACACGGGAAAGGAGGATGATCCAGCTGATGACAAGAGATTGTTCAAGTAGTTTCGTACGTGAGGTGACTGAGGCCTAGGGCATCGCGCCTTAGACCCCATGGTCGCCCCAGCGGAGAACACGCTTGCCGCAGGGGATGCTACCGCATTTTCACAGTGAGATGTATTTCTTGGCTCGATGTACAAATGGGCGATTCTTTCATTGGCGCGACGAATTTCGTCGCCGAAGGAGCCCGGCTTAACGGGTATCGCTTTAGAGTGATTGTGGCCAAGAGACAGCGGTGGAGATGCTCGGGCACTCGCTTCAGCGCGATGGCCTTAGTCCAATACCCACAGTTCACCGCGACGGCCTGGGCAATGCGCCTGGGCCGCCGTTATGTTAGGGGCGAAAAGGGCGCGGTTGAGGTACACTCAGGCCCATGCGGGTTTTTGGCATTGATTGCGGAACGGAAACGACGGGCTTTGGCGTTGTCGAGTCCGATGACTCTGGACGACAGCCACGGCTGGTCTTAAAGGCCATGGGAGCCATACGGCTGGCTAAAGCGAAATCCACGCCCGCGCGATTGGAACAGGTGTTTCGCGAGCTGAGCGCCGAGATGGAGCGTTGGACGCCGGATGCGGTGGCGATCGAGGAGGTCTTCTACTCGGTGAACGCCAAGTCGGCGCTAAAGCTAGGCCAGGTGCGGGGCGTGGCGCTGTTGGCGGCGGCCATGCAAGGATTTCCGGTAGCCGAATACGCGCCGCTCAAGATCAAATCGAGCGTGGTGGGCTACGGGTTGGCAAAAAAGGAACAAGTACAGTTTATGGTGGCGCGGCTTCTGGAGTTGTCCGAAGTGCCGCAGCCGGCCGACGCCGCCGACGCGCTGGCCATTGCCATTTGTCACATCCACACCGCCCAGACGCTAACGCTGCAAGGGGTGACGCAATGAGGGCGGGATGGGCTGCGTTGGCTGCGCTCGCCGCGGCCACTCTCGCTCTGCCATCGCTCGCCAAGGAGGGCCCGGCTGTCCAGGTGGATTTTTCCAACCCCGGACTATCTCCGCAGCGTTGGACGCTGATTATTTACCCCGACGGAAACGGGCACTTTCACTCCGAGCGAGGCACCGCGCCTGTCGCGAGTTTGAAGGCTATCGAGGCGCCCGATGTAGACCGCGATATTCGTCTGAGCGCGCCCTTTGCCGAACGCGTCTTTCAGGCAGCGCGAAATCACAAATGGTTTAGCGGCGAGTGCGAGAGCCACCTGAAGGTGGCCTTCCAGGGATGGAAGCGATTAAGCTATGCTGGACCCGAGGGTCAGGGCTCCTGTCAGTTCAACTATTCCAGGGACAAGGAGATTCAGTCACTGGGCGATTCGCTGGTAGCCGTGGCCGGAGCTGTCGTGGAAGGTGCAAGGCTGGAGACTCTGCTGGCGCATGATCCTCTGGGACTGGACAGCGAGTTGGAATATGTTACGGAGGCTGTGGGGAATGGGCAGATGCAACAGATATGCGTCATCCGCGGCATCCTGGAACGGCTGGTGGAGGACGAGAGCGTGATGGAGCGGGTAAGAAAGCGGGCCAGGATTCTGCTGGCGAAGGCAGATGAATAATGCGTCTCGAAGGCGTGATACTGTACGACTTTAGCGCCACGAACGTGTCTAATAGCGTTGGGCGACTGAGCAAGCCGAGTTGTCCGGTTAGGGATGGCGCGGCGGGAAGGCGAAACGCGATGAATCGCATAGGATGGGTTGGATGCCGATCCGGCGCCTGGGCGCTGGGACTTGTGGCGCTTGCAGTGGGAGCAGTTTTGCTGGCACCGGGACTGCGTGCGGACGATAACACGCAAGCGGCACGCGCTGCCCGGCTAAGCAACGTAGATGGCCAGGTGCGGGTCACACAGGGTAACGAGGTTCTGGCCGATCCGGCGCTCAAGAATACGCCGCTGTTTGAGGGAACTCAGGTATTGACCTCCGAAAATGGGCGGGCTGAACTTGAGTTTGACGACGGCAGCGTAGTTCGGCTTTCGCCCAGTAGTTCGCTTGCGCTAACCGTCTTGCATGGGCAGGGCGCGAATTATGAAGCTGAGATCGTGCTCCAGAGCGGATTGGGCTACTTTGAGTTGCACAGCGAGGGCGCGGCGGGCCAAGTTCGGGTTCGCCTCGGAGATAGCGTCGTCACAGCAGGTGGTTTCACCGTGTTGCGTATCGACTTGGACACTCCCCCCGGCGAACTGGCCGTCTTTTCCGGTAATGCGCACGTTCTGCGTGGGAGTTCGGAGAGTGGCAGCGGGTTGGCACTCGACCTGCACGGAGGCGAGAGCGTGACCCTGGATGCCGCCGATCCCACTCAATACACCTTGAGCGAATCGATTGAGTCGAACTCCTGGGATGCCTGGAACTCTGACCGCGATCAGGCGCTCACGGCCGAAGAGTCAGCCCGGACCGGGGCTGCCAACAGCCTTCCGAACAACAACAACCCGGCGTGGAACGACTTGGATGCCAACGGTAGCTGGTACGACGTGCCGGACCAGGGCTTTGTGTGGTCGCCCTATGGAGCCACCAGCGCAGCTTGGGATCCCTACGGCAACGGCTACTGGATGTGGACTCCTCGCTTTGGTTATATATGGGTTTCCGGCGATTCCTGGGGCTATATGCCCTTCCAGTGCGGCGCATGGAATTTTTACGGCGGCTTTGGCTGGGGCTGGGCGCCGGGGATGTGCTCACCTTGGTGGGGCGGCGGCGTTTGGGCACCGAACATCGGTCGCGCACCGACCGGTTATCGTCCGCCCGTGCGACCGCGCCCGGTGCCACGCGAGCCCATTGCCCGTCCGCTGAATGGAGGCACTGCAGCTTTACCCGCCCATGCTCTTGTTCCCGTCAACCGGCGCCCGCCGAACGGGGCCGTGGGTCGGCCGGTGATGCGAGATAGAAGTGTCCCAGCCACGATTGCCGGGCATGTGGTACAACCGATGCGTGCGTACGCTGCACGTCCGCAGTACCAACCGCCAGTCACGGAGGCGAAACCGCCCTCGGAGTCAGCTACCGGAAAGACTCCTGCTTCGAAAACGCCGAACGCCGGGACGCAAGCCGGGCAGGGCCCTCTCGGTGCCCGCAGTAATAATCGCGGCAGCTATACGTCTACCCCTGCCTCCAGGCCGGCCGGCGGCGGCCAACATGCGCCACCGCCCAGCCATCCTTCTTCAGGAGGAAGTGCCCCACCCCCAAGCAGTGGCGGTGGAACCAATCACCACTAAAATCAGACTGATCCAGAATCAGGGGCTGCTTCGTCATGCGAGGTAGCCCCTTGCGTTTCCAGGCTGCGCCAGAGGGTTGCAAACTTCTCTGCAGACAAAGCTTCCGCGCGAGCTTGAGGTGCAACTGCGGTCTGATTCAATGCCACGGCGACAGTCTCGGGCGGAATGCCTGCAGCGCGCAGGTTGTTGGCCAGCGTCTTGCGCTTTTGTGCAAAGCACTGGCGCACGAAACGCAGAAAGCCGCCCTCTTCGATACCAAGCTCCTTGAAGCGAGGCGCAAACCGCCAACGGAAGACGGTCGAATGCACGTCGGGCGGCGGCGCGAAGGCCGCGGGAGGCAGCGTAAAGAGCCGCTCTGCTGGTCCGTACATCTGCACAGTGACCGAGAGCAGGCCGTAGTCGCGCGACCCCGGCGGGGCAACGACGCGGTCGGCCACCTCGCGCTGCACCATCAATACGGCGCGGTCTAGCGCCTGGTAGTTCGCCGCTAACTTAAGCAGAATCGGCGAAGTGATGGAATAGGGCAGGTTGCCAACCACCAGCAGAGGTTCGTCTGTCTCCGCAAATTTCGCGCGAGCCTCATCAAAATTGAAGCTCAGCACATCTTGCTCGAGCACGGTGACCCGCTCTGGTGGAAACTCGGCGCGCAGCCGGGCGGCAAGCTGTGCGTCCAGCTCAATGGCCAGCACGTGAGCGGCGCGGTCAGCAAGTGCTCCGGTAATGGCTCCGCGGCCGGGGCCGATCTCGACGACTGTGCGTCTCGCGAGGTCGCCAATCGAGGATGCGATCCGTTGGATGGCCTGGGAATCGTTGAGGAAGTGCTGGCCGAGCTTGGGTTTTGCGCGCATGGCTTCTCTGATGGTAGATGAACGCAGACGGTTGAAGCGGCCGGCGTCGTAAAGCAGCAGCGTAGTAGACTTTCCCTTTGGCTGCCTAAACTGCCGGTTCCAGCGTTTCTTTTCGTTAGCCATGGAGAAGCCGTCATGCACATTGTCTTTGCCGCTTCGGAGTGCGTTCCCTTTGCCAAGACCGGCGGCCTCGCCGACGTTGTGGGGGCGCTGCCGCCGGAGTTGGCCAAGCTCGGCCACGAAGTCACTGTCTACCTGCCGCTCTACGCAGGGGTGAAGCGCCACATCAGCGGCGAATGGACGTACGCGGTCCGCTCCATCACCATCCCCTTCGAGTACTACAACCATTTCGTGGACATTGTGGACGGTGGCAAGCGCGCCGGCGTGCGGTACTACTTTGTGGATTGTCCGGAGCTTTTCGACCGGCAGGGGCTTTACGGCACCGCGCAAGGCGATTACCCCAACAATTGGGAAAGGTTTGGGCTGTTCTGCCGTGCAGTTTTGGAGGCGACCAAGTTGCTAGGTGTGCCCCAGATATTCCATGTGCACGACTGGCAGGCAGCGCTGATTCCCGTCTATCTGCGCACCACCTATAACTCAGATCCGGTGTTGAGGCATGCCGGGACGGTGTTCACCATCCACAACGCCGGCTATCAAGGCTGGTTTCCACCACCCACCACCGAACGCCTCCTGTTTCCCTGGGAGATATTCACCATGGACAAGGTGGAACAATTCGACACCTTCAACTTCCTCAAGGGCGGCTTGGTATATTCCGACATCCTGACCACAGTGAGCCGCAAATATGCAGAGGAAATCCAGACGCCGGAGTTCGGAGAAAAGCTGGACAGCGTTCTGAGGGGACGTAGGGCAGACCTGCGCGGCATTCTGAACGGCGTGGACTACACGCAATGGAACCCCGCGACAGATACGAACTTAGTGGCGCACTACTCACAAGAGAATCTGACTGGGAAAGAACAATGTCGCACAGACCTGCTTCAAGCCGCTGGATTGGAGAAGGTGGAAGCCTCGACGCCAGTTCTCGGGATCGTCTCACGGTTTGCAGCGCAGAAAGGCTTCGACCTGCTGGAGCAGGTCGCTGGCAAGCTTTCGGAGCGTGAGGTGGCTGTGGTGGTGCTCGGCTCGGGTGAGCCGGTCTACGAGAAGTTCTTCCGAGATTGGGCCTTCTGGAACAAAGCCAACGTGGCCGTTCGCATCGGCTACGACGAGCGGATGGCCCACAAGATCGAGGCTGGCTCGGATATCTTCCTCATGCCTTCGCGCTATGAACCTTGCGGCCTAAACCAGATCTATTCGCTCAAGTACGGCACTGTGCCGGTAGTGCGTGCCACTGGCGGCCTGGACGACACCATCGAGGAGTGGAATCCGGAGCAGGGAACCGGGACAGGCTTCAAATTCAAGGAATCGGAAGCCGAGGCTTTGCTTGCTGCTATCGACCGTGCGCTGGCTGCCTTCGAGGACAAGGTTGGCTGGACGAAGCTGATGCTGAATGGCATGACATGCAATTACAGTTGGGTGCAGCCGGCGCTTGAGTACGCGGCAGTGTATGACGAAGTAACACGGCGGAGAACATAATGGAGAACTGCTCCAGGACAAATAGAAGAAAGGCGCCCGCGATTTGAGCGCCCTCCTTACTTTGGGTAACTTTCTTCTATTGGAATTGGCGCATTCATACGCAACATCGAAGCGCGGTGCGCTCTATCTGGCTGCAAAAAGTTTTTAAGAAGATTAAAGTGTAGTTGGAGAGACTGGCAAGCCGTGAGTTCAGGAGCCGCGGCGGTCTCGCGTTTCAGACGCTCAAGGCTCCGAGAAACTCATGTCGCGAAAGAACGGAAAGAGTGGGGTAAAGAGTTGCCTGATACGATCAATTGGCCAAAGTTGACCGAGCCGCCGCGCCGCGGCCGCCGCAGATTGTTTTTTCTCATTGCAATTATTGCCGTCATCGTCCTTTTCGGCCGGACCGCGCTGTCCTTCTGGGTTGATCTGCTGTGGTTCAAGTCGCTCGGTTACGAGGAAGTGTTCTGGAAGGCGCGCGGCCTGGGATGGGGCATCTTCGCGGGATTTTTTGTGCTTACATTTCTTATTTTGATGGGGACATTTTTCGCTCTCAAGCAAGCTCATCTCGACGATTTGCCAGGAGATCGCACCATCTTCATCGCTGGGCAAGCAATCACGTTATCGCTCAAACCCGTTTTGCGTCTGGTGTCCATTGCCGGCTCGCTGGTCATCGCGGCAATTACCGGCGGAGCAATGGCTTCTGGGTGGCAAACGCTGGCTCTCTGGTGGTACACGCCACGGCCCACGGGCAGCGTGGTCGATCCCATCTTCGGTAGGCCGCTCGACTTCTATCTGTTCACCTTGCCGGCTTGGCAACTTATCCTCGGCTGGCTACTGACGCTCAGTGTGATCGCCTGTTTGATTGCTGTTGTCTTTCTTCTTGTCTCGGGCAGTTCGCGCGCGCTCAGCGGTGGCCGCGGCAGCTTCATCAGGTTACCGTGGCGTGGCTTTTCGATCGCGTTATCCTTCTTGCTGCTAATCGTTGCGGGACGTGTGTATCTTGGCCGCTTCGAACTGCTCTTCGATCACCACACAATCTTCGATGGCATCACCTATACTGATGCGCATGTCGCTCTCACCGGTCTGCTCGTTGTTTGCGTGGCGCTGCTGCTGGGAGCGGCAATCGCTGCGGTGGGCGGCATCTTTGCGCCTCAAGGACGCTGGCTGGCAGCGGCCGTTGTTCCCGCCGCGATCTGTTATGCAGCGGTGGGAATTGTGGGCTGGTACGTCACGAGCTTTCAGGTCAAACCCAACGAACTGGTTCGCGAGCAGCCGTATATCTCCCATAACATCGAGATGACACGGGAGGCCTATGGCCTTGACCGTTTCCAGTTGCGCGAGTTTCCCGCCGAGACGACTGTCGATGCCACCGACCCGGCCAACAATCAGCCCACGCTGCAGAACATCCGCCTGTGGGACTGGCGCGCATTGCAGGATACACTGAGCCAGATACAAGAGATTCGCACTTATTACGACTTTCCTGACATTGACATCGACCGCTACCAGATTAACGGTTCAATGCGCGAAGTTATGCTAGCCGCGCGCGAGCTCAATGTGGACAAGCTTCCCGAGAGCAGCCGCAACTGGATCAACGACAAGCTGATTTACACCCACGGTTATGGCATCACCATGAACCCAGTGAACGGATTCACGTCCGAAGGTTTGCCCACACTACTATTGAGTAATATGCCGGTGCAAAGTACGGTGGCCGGGCTCAATGTAACTCGGCCTGAGATATACTTCGGCGAACAGACGAACACCGATGTCTACGTAAAGACGCGACAGCAGGAGTTCAATTACCCGCAGGGCGACACTAACAACCTTGCCTACTATCAGGGAGACGGCGGCATCGAGCTGGGCAGATTTTTGCGCCGCGCACTGATCGCCTTCGACCGCGGCGACCTGGCAAAACTTCCTTTCAGCGACGATGTGAACGCGCAGAGTCGTCTGCTTATGCGGCGTGGTGTGCGCGAGCGTGTCGCGGCGCTGGCTCCGTTTCTCACCTACGATCAGGACCCATATATCGTGTTGGGCGACGACGGCCGGCTCTCGTGGATTCTCGATGCGTTTACGCAGTCGGACAGCTATCCTTACTCGACGCACTACAATGTCGACGGACAAGCACAAGCCCTCAACTACATGCGTAATAGCGTCAAGGTAGTTATCGATGCCTATGACGGAACCACGACGTTCTATGCCTTTGATAATCAAGACCCGATTCTGGCAGCTTATCGCGGCATCTTCCCCAGCCTCTTCAAGGATGCGGCGGAGATGCCGGCCGGACTACGCAAGCACGTGCGCTACCCCGAGTTAATGCTCAAGTTACAAGCGGAAGTGTACGGCCTCTATCACATGACGAATCCAGAGGTCTTTTACAACAAGGAAGACCAGTGGACGGTCGCTACGGAAGTCGGCATGGGCAATAGCGGCGAACAGCAGACACAGGCGATGCAGCCGAACTTCGTGCTGATGAAACTGCCGGGCGAAACCGGCGTTGAGTTCGTGGAGATTCTACCCTTCACACCTCTAAGCCGGAACAATTTGATTGGCTGGATTGCAGGACGTAGCGACGGCGAACATTATGGCACATCGATCGTCTACAACTTTCCCAAAACGAAGCTCGTAGATGGTCCGTTGCAGATCGAGGCGCGCATTGATCAGAACGCGCAACTTTCCGGTCAATTGACTTTGTGGAATCAGCAAGGTTCCCATGTGCGCCGCGGAACGCTGCTGGTAATTCCTTCCGGTCGGGCGCTCCTCTATGCGGAGCCGATCTATCTGCAAGCCGATCGCAGCCCTATGCCGGAGTTGCGGTTGGTGGTGCTGGCGCTGCAGGACAAACTCGCCTATGGGCCAACATTCGAAGCTGCCTTGTCATCGCTCTTCGGCGGAGGGATCTCTTCCCTGAATGCAATCGAAGCTCCAACGGCGACGATAGTGTCAACAGGCGCGCCCGCTCCTTTACCCGAAACCAAGCAAGACCTCAATGCACTGATTGCGCAGGCAGGCAAGGACTTCGACGACTATCAGCGGTTGACGGCAGTGGGCAAGCTTGCCGAGGCTGGGCAGAAACTTGACGAGTTGAAGCATGTCATCGAAAAGATGAACTCTCATCCAAAATAGCTATCGATTCGTACCATTCCGCTTGAAGGCGGAGGGGCGAGTAGCGGGTCCCGTTCGGCCTCGCTTAGAGCGTGCCTGCGGTTTTGTTGCGCTCTGCTCGGGATCGCGGAGAGTCCGGTGATTTATTTCAACTGGGACGGAGCAAGCAGCGACCGGATCTAATTCCAGTTCCGTCAGAATCTCGGCAACGGCCCCTTCGGCGGCTTGGGCAGCAATCGCGGATAGTGTCATCGAGATCGATTGTTGCGGATCGATGGTGATGGCGTAGAGAACTACTTCGCAGCTTCCGCCTTGAATGTAGAACACATCCAGCAGATCCTTGACGCCAATGTCGTGGGCAGTAAGTGTGGGGGGATAATCGTGCGAGAATCGCGGAGTGGTGCGAGTGACGGTACCGGGAGGGTTACCGTCCGCAGCGGCGTCGATAAGGATGATTCGATCGGCGCTCTGGAGCGGCTCGAGCAGAACGAATCCCCCTGTGCCGCCGTCCAGGCACTCAATGCCGCCTGAGAATGTGTGTTGCGCTATCTGCTGCTCTATGGCCCGAACGACATGAACGCCGACGCCTTCATCGCCCATCAGGACATTGCCCAGCCCCAGCACCAAAGTTTTGTTCCCGTTATTTGTCACTCTTCTCCCGCTCAAACTTCCATCCGCCGATGATCGAAGATACAGTGCCGCGTCCTTCGATGTAATCGTGATAGAAGGCTAGATAAACGTGAATGATGACAAACGTGACAAAGAACCACAGGAGGAGGTGGTGCCAGAATCGCACGCCAAACTCGCCGCCCATTAAGGGCACGATCCAGACAAACATTCGCGGCAGCCACGAGTTGCTCATGCTGGAGTAAAGCGCAAAGCCGGTGATGGTTTGGGCCACAAACGCCAAGAAGGTGAAGAAGTAGATCAGTCCGGCCAGCGCGTTATGCCCGGTAGAGATTGGTCCGTGCAGCTTGGTCTCTAGCACGTCGGCCTTGATAACGTCGACAATCTCTTGCCGCTGCGATTTTCTGAACGGAAAGAAGGCATTCCAGCGCGCGTATTTGTTGCCTGTGAAGCCCCAGTAGAGTCGCGCCAGGAAGTTGAACACATAAATGAATGCGGCCAGGAAATGGATGAACCGCACCCAGCCGAACCAGTATTGCTGGTAGGCCTCAGCTGCGTAAAACGCGCGGATGGGTGCGCCGATCAGATAGCCCGTGATGCAGAGGGCCACCAAGGCGATTGCGTTGATCCAGTGGTAGGCACGCACCGGAAGTTCCCATACGTAGATGCGCCGATATTCCACCGGATGCTCGGAAATCGGTATAACTCTGCCAGCGCCAATGTCAGGAGCACTCATAGGCATCACTCGAAAGAAACCTGGTGAAGGTGCCTGCCCTGCGGATCGTACAAATGCACGGCGCAGGCCAGGCACGGGTCAAAGGAATGAATGGTGCGCAAAATCTCGACCGGCTCGTCTATCTTTGCCACCGGCGTGCCGATTAACGCCTGTTCAAAGGACGAGCGCTGTTGCTTGGCATCGCGCGGCGAACCATTCCAGGTGGTCGGCACGACGAGCTGATAGTTTGCGATGGCGCCGTCGTGGATCTTGATCCAGTGCGCCAGCGCGCCGCGAGGAGCCTCGGTCAGGCCAACCCCTTCGGCATCCTTGGGCCAGCTCTTCGGCTCCCAGAACTCGCCATTGAACGTGGAAACTTCGTTGATCTTCACACGATCCATCAACTGGCCGAAATATTCCTTCAGCCAGATCATGGCCAGCGCCGCGTCCAGGCCCCGCGCTGCGGTGCGCCCCAACGTGGAGAAGAGCGCGGCCACGGGAACATTGAGCTTGCCCAGTGTGTCCTTCACCAACTCTTGCACGTCTGTTCGGCCGGAGGCATAAGCAACGAGGAGCCTAGCCAGCGGTCCCACCTCCATCGCATTTTCCTTCCAGCGCGGAGTCTTCAGGAACGAATACTTGTCGTAGCCAGCTAACGTCTCGAAGGGCGGCTTGGGTCCGGTGTAATTCAGTTTTGTTTCGCCGGCCCATGGGTGAATGCCCTGGTTGTCTCCGCCGTCATAGCTGTACCAGGAGTGCGCGATGTACTCCTTGATTTCCTGCGAATCGGTAGCGTTGACCGGATGTACGGTGCTGAGGTCGCGACCGAGCACCACGCCGCGCGGATACTTAAACGATTCCGGCTGATTGTAGCCCTTAGTGGGAAACTCGCCATAACTTAGGTAGTTAGTCAACCCGCCGCCCCAACTGGCCCAATCCTTGTAGAAGGAAGCTACGGCAAGCAAATCGGGGATGTAAACTTCGTTGACGAACTCGTCCGCCTGGCTGATGAGTCGAGCCACCAGGTTCAACCGCTCGGAGTTGATTGCGGCCACTTCATTCATGTTGATGGAGCAGGGTACGCCGCCCACTAAATAATTCGGGTGCGGATTTTTGCCGCCGAAGACGGCGTGAATCTTGACGATTTCCTTTTGCCACATCAGCGCGTCAAGGTAGTGTGCCACCGCGATCAGGTTTACCTCTGGCGGCAGTTTGTAGGCCGGATGGCCCCAGTAACCATTGGCGAAGATGCCCAGGCCGCTGGCAGCGAAGGACTTGATCTTGTCCTGCACCTCGGTGAAATAAGCAGGCGTGTTCTTGTCCCACTTAGAGAAGGAACCGGCCAACTCCGCAGCCTTCTTTGGGTCGGCCTTCAATGCGTTGACGATGTCCACCCAGTCCAACGCATGCAGGTGATAGAAGTGAACCACGTGATCCTGCACATATTGCGTGGTCATCATAATGTTGCGGATCAGCTCGGCAGTGGGTGGGACGGTTATCCCGAGCGCGTTCTCTACCGCGCGCACGCTGGTGAGAGCATGCACGGTGGTGCATACGCCGCAGACGCGCTCGGTGATTGCCCAGGCGTCACGCGGGTCGCGGCCAATGAGAATTTTCTCCAAGCCGCGCACCATAGTGCCTGCGCTGAATGCGTCGGTGATGACGCCATTTTCTATCACCGCCTCGATGCGAAGGTGACCTTCAATACGAGTGATCGGATCGACTACAACACGTGTCATAGGCTCTTAGGACTCCTTCAGATCTTCAGCGTGAACTTCCGCGATAACTTGATGCTTGCGAACGTTAGTCACCACCGCGTGCGCCGCGACTCCGGCCAGCGTGGCGACTCCAACTACCGTGCCCACAGTGTCCGCCGTGCTCTCGATGCCGAAGCCGGGGAACGAAGGCAGATGCTGGTAGAACGGGCCGTTATCCCAGAAGCCTTCCTCGCTGCAACCGATGCAGCCGTGGCCGGACTGGATGGGATAGCTGGTGCCCTCATTCCACTTGGTTACCGAGCAGGCGTTGTAAGTGACGGGGCCGCGGCAGCCCATCTTGTAAAGGCAATAACCCTTGCGCGCGTTCTCGTCGTCAAAGGACTCGACAAACAAGCCAGCATCGTAGTTAGGCCGACGGTAGCAAGTGTCGTGGACGCGACGGCCGTAAAACTCTTTCGGCCGGCCCAGGCTGTCGAGCGCCGGAATCTGGCCCAGCACTAGCAGATGGGTCACCACAGCCATCATCACGTCGGCTATGGGCGGGCATCCCGGAACATTGATTACCGGCTTGTCTACGAGCTTATGAATCGGCGTAGCGCCAGTCGGATTGGGCTTGGCAGCCTGCACGCAGCCGTTGGAAGCGCAACTGCCCCAGGCCACCACGGCTGCCGCATCCTTGGCCACGGTTTGCAGAATCGATTCGGCCGTCTTGCCGCCGATCATGCAGTAGACGCCGTCAGCGCCTGTCGGCACTGCACCCTCCACCAACACGATGTATTTGCCCTTGTTGTTCTGAATGGTGTCATTCAGGCTCTTTTCCGCCTGAAAGCCTGAGGCCGCCATCAACGTCTCGCTATAGTTCAAGCTGAGCACATCGAGCAGCGCATCCGCCACAATGGGGTGCGACGAGCGAATGAACGACTCGCTGCAACAGGTGCACTCCTGGAAATGCAGCCATACTACGGCTGGTTTTTCTTTTTTCTCGAAAGCCGATACAACCTGAGCAGCACCGGTTTTGCCCAGCCCTGCCATCGTTGCGGCCGCGGCACAGAATTGAAGAAAATCTCTGCGGCTGTAGCCTTTCTGCTGCATTGACTGCCAAATGGAATGACCCATGCCTACCTCGCTCACTGTGCAGGCATCGGCAGGAAACGCTGGTGGCTGAGCGATCTTGTAAGACAGCTGCCAATGTTTCGCCGATGGATGTTGGCAAGGTACCTAGTCGAAAATACGGTCGGCTGTGAGCTGCGTCACAGATGCTCGTTTGGCATTCATTAGCAGAGATTTCGGGACGGTCAAGAGCTGTGTCACAGGCCATTCCCGCTATGGATAGCCTTTGTAAGGCCCTATTCTGCCGATGAGAGGGTTTTGCAGGTGTCAAACCGTGGGTCTGGAAGGACCAGCGAAGCTCAAAGCGAGAGGTGTGCATGAAGTCTCGAGTGCGCCGGCAGCTCGACGGATTAGTCGCGCGGAATTTCCAGTTGTCCGATGAGGCTGGCCACGCGCTCGACTCCATGCCCGCGGCACCAGGACTCAAGGCTTCGCGCTAGCCTCTCGACGGCGCGCGGGTCGGCGTAGCTCGCCGTGCCCACTTCAACGGCGGTGGCTCCGGCAAGCAGGTACTCGACCGCATCCTCAGCGGTGACGATGCCGCCCATGCCGATGATGGGTATAGCGACGGCTCGCGCAGTCTCGTAGACCATGCGCAGGGCAATGGGCTTGATGGCCGGTCCTGAAAGGCCTCCGGTTACGTTGGTCAGACGAGGCCGACGGGTCTCGGCGTCGATAGACATGGCCAGAAACGTGTTGGTGAGGCTGACCGCATCGGCTCCGGCTCCGGCGGCGATCTTCGCCATGTGGGCGATGGAAGTGACGTTGGGTGAGAGCTTGACGAAGAGCGGTCTGGTGGCAGCGGATTTGGCCCGGCCGACCAGGTATTCGAGCGAGCCAGGATCGGAACCGAAGGCCATGCCGCCAGCGTGGACGTTGGGGCAGGAGACGTTCAGCTCATAGGCCGCGATGCCTTCGGCCTTGTTGAGCCGCTCGATGACCGCGACGTAATCGCCCACCGTGTAGCCGAAGACGTTTACGATCACGTTGGCGCGGGGATACCGGCCAAGCGGCGGCAACTTGCGGCTGATGTACTCGTCTACACCAACGTTTTGCAGCCCGATGGCGTTCAACATCCCGGACGCGGTCTGAATGATGCGCGGAGCGGCGTGTCCGGTCATCGGCCCAAGTGAGATGCCTTTGGTGACGAATCCGCCAATTTTCTCCAGTGAGACGATATCTTCAAACTCGATGCCGTAGCCAAAGGTGCCACTGGCGGCGATGACTGGGTTGGCGAGTTCCAAGCCTGCCAGCAACACTTTCATATCGGGTTTCACGCGTGGCAATCTTCCCTCTTGACCATCCCGCTCATGGGATTCACTGCTATCCGCTATAATAATCGTCTGGCGCGACCGGCGCTCGGTGGATTGCCAGTTGTGAGAAAAACCCGAGGGCGGCTTCATTGAAGCCGCCCTCGGGTTTTTCAGCGATGAAACGATCAGGCGCTTACTGGCTCGCTGGCGCCCACCTTCACCGGTGTAAGCCAGCCGAAGCGGTCGGGCTTGAGGCCGTTGGCGATGCCGAAAAACTCATCGGCGATCTTTTTAGTAATTTCGCCGGGTTTGCCGTCGCCGATGACGATTCGGTCGATGGAGCGGATGGGCGAGACTTCTGCGGCCGTGCCGGTGAAGAAGACCTCGTCGGCAATATAGAGCATCTCACGAGGAATCGGCTGCTCGGTCACGGCAAGGCCGAGATGGCGGGAGATGGTGAGCACGCTGTCGCGCGTGATGCCGGAGAGAGCCGAGTTGGCCAGCGGCGGAGTGTATAGGACGCCGTTGCGGACCGCGAAGATATTCTCGCCGGAGCCCTCGCTGACCAAGCCGTTCACATCCAGCCCAATGCCCTCCTGGTAACCATTAATCTCGGCTTCCATGTGGATGAGCTGCGAATTCATGTAGTTTGCGCCTGCCTTTGCCAGGGCGGGCATGGTGTTCGGAGCCAGGCGATTCCAACTGGAGATGCACACGTCCGCGCCGCCGTGGCCTGCGATGTACTTGCCCCAGGGGAAGTTGGCGATATAAACCTCGATGGGCGAACCCTTTGGACTGACGCCGATTTCGCCGTAGCCGCGCAGCGCGATAGGACGAATGTAGCAGGGCGCAACGCCATTGGCCTCGATCACCTCCACCACCCCGGCGCAGAGTTCTTCGATGGTAAAGGGCAGATCCATGCGGTAGATCTTGGCCGAGTCCAGCAGCCGCTGCATGTGTTCCGGAAGGCGAAAGACGGCCGAACCTTGTGGCTGCCCGTAGCAGCGAATCCCTTCAAAGACGCTGGAGCCATAGTGGATCACATGGCTCATCACGTGGATGTTGGCCTGCTCCCAGGGAATGAGGTTGCCGTTATGCCAGATTTTCGAGGTTGGTGTGATAGGCATATCTTTGAATTGCTCCTTGGACGCGCCGGGCGCGAACAGAGTACAGGGTAACGCGATTGGGACGGTCTGTCACGCGACGATACACGCCGGCTAAGACAAGCGTAAATCAAGAAGCTGGCAATGTCGCCGGTGAGACTCTGAGAGTGGGTTTGAGGGGCCAAAAACCACTGCGTGCCCAATCGAAACCGGATTTAATAATTAAAGCTGGCCGTGCAATCGGACAAGGTTTCATTGGCCTGGGTCGTGAATTGAATGCGGATCATATCTCCCGCCGCATAGGCGAAGGTGTGCTTTCGATCGATGATGGTCCGGTTGGCATTCTCTAGCGAGTTGCCAACAGTCACGCTAAGTCCGGTATCCGTGCCGGACGATGCATTCAACATGTGAGTTCCCGATGGCAAATCCCATACCGTGAACATCCCGCTGGAAGGTTGAGAACCTAGGTGCCCGCAACGCACCGCGAGGTTGCTCAACGTGCCGTCCGTTGTCAGCAGGACCTGTTGCATGGACTGAGGTCCAGGAACTTGTGAGCAAGCAGTTTGAGAGCTTCCGGCGCCAAACAAGAGAAGTGTGCTGGAGGAAGTTGCCGTTCCCGCGCAGAAGGCTTGCGCGGTTCGCGCGCTGGAGAGTTGCGAAGCGGCAATCTTCCCGTTGCTGTCGCCTAGCGGAATCCCGGCCCAGGATCCTGGCGTGCCGGCAGCAGTATTGACCCAGGCCGCAACCCCATTGGCCGTCGCAGCGGAGTCCTGCTCCATGTCCCCTTGCGACCAGGCCAGGGAGGAAGGCGCGCTCAATAACTTCGTGGGTATTTGCATCTCGGGCGCCAGCAAAGGTGCTGAGAAGGAAAGCGTCTGGTTCGAATGAGTACTGGTGAGGCCGCTGGTAAGACTCACCAGCACGGCGCTCGGATGGGTCGCGTCCACGTACTTGATGGTTTTGTACACATCCGTGCCTATGGCGATCCTTTGGCCAGCCGACAGGTCGGTAGCACTGGTGCAGGTAAGGACTATAGTATGGATGGTGCCGGAGCAGGCCGTCTGCCCGCTGTTCGGCGTGCCGGTCGTGCCCGTTTGATAAACAACATCGATAGCGTATCGCTTGCCGTTTGCGCCGCTCCAATAGGCCGGTGGCGCAAGAATCTGGCCCGCATAGAGCGTTGTTCCATTGGGCAGGGCGGCGAAGGCTAGATCCGAATACAAAAAATCGGAAGCATGAGTGCCGTATTGCCATAACTGGCCAATATTGACATCGTCCAGCAACTGTGTCGGTGACGAAAACACCGCATACCCCAGTGAAGCCGGAGCCATCGAGTTGAATGGCGGCGTGTAGGTGAAGAGCGGGAAGACGCCATTGGCGCCGGAAAGATCGTTTCTCTCGAGCGAAGGCAGTCCTACCCATCGAGGCGTGGTGTTACTGCGATATCCCTTGGGAAATTCTCCATTCAGCACGCTCAGATTAAGTGCCGTATCATTGGCGGGTAACATGACAAACGATGGGAAATTGAATCCTGCAGCGGCCGGTGATCCCGCGGCCACCCAAGTATTCTCAAAATCCAGAAAGAACTGCTCCGCATTAGTATTCGAGGGGCAATCATAAAGCGTAAATGTGCCCAACCCCGCAGTTAGCGAAGTATTGATTTCAACCTTGATATTCCTCGATGTAAAGTGAATGCCTGCATTGGCAACGCACGCCGCGTTGTCTAGCATCGCTGCGCCGCCGCTGGAAAGGGAGCCAAGCCGACTGCGGCCGTTGTCCACTGTTCCATTTGCGACTCCAAAAGAATCCGAACCTGTTACCCTCCAGTAGATTGCTGCAATCTCTGCGCTGTCCGATCGCCAACCCTTGTCGAAATCGACGTTGATACCTCCGGCGGAAAAGTAATAGCTGTACTCCGTAGCCCCGCCCACAGAGACGTTTGCAATGTGCGTGCCGGTGTCAACCCGCGATCCGAAATAGAATCCAACCTGAAAAGTATTGGCTTGCGTGCCGACCTTGTTTGTAACTGAGATGCTGTCGATCGACTGTTGATAACGGGCAGTGGATGGGATCGCAAAGACTACGTTTACTGTGGTTGCCGTGCCCGAGTCGGCGGTCGCGCTTACATTGGCCCAACCGAAGGAAAGAGTTGCTTCAAACTGCGTACTGGAGAGGCCCTTAGAAGATACCTGCAAGATTGCTCGATTGAGATAGAAACCTGTTGCCAGCCCTGCGATCTCCACAAACTGCCCGGCAGAGAGACTATTGGCGGCGATGAAGGTAACTCTGTTGGACGCAATGCTGAAGCCGGTAATCTTCGCGACGGCTCCCGCAGCTGGCCCGTTCCATACCACCTTGGAAGGCGAATACGAGCCCTGAATGTTGCCTGCCCCACCATGAATCTGGCAACTGTAGGTATTGATGGTGCTCGAAACCACATAATTGTGGCCGCCCGGAAATTCGACCACACCACTATTCTGCTGCGTATTCATGGGTGGGTTGTTATAGGTGTTGCCACAGGCGGCGAACGCGGCTTGAATTGCGGCTGTGTCGTCCTTTGCCCCGTCGCCAACCGCCCCGAAGGCGGAGGACGTAACGTCATACCGTGGTCCGGCACTGCCGCTGCTTGAAACGGGCGCTGGCGTGGAGACACCCGCCAGGCTAGTCTGAGCACCGACAACTATAACAGACAAAAAGAAGATAATGAGAGCGATTTGTTTCATGGCGATTCCTCGCAGCAGGTAAATTCTACTGTCTCCTGTGCAGGTAAGGCTGGCTGCCCTGACTTCGCTGAGGGATTTGCGTCACAGTATACTGTTCATTTGCACCTCTAAGGTGAAGAACGGAATGTACCTGCTCTGGCTTCGAGTTGCGGCGATCCTCTACGCGGCGGCCTCTATCGCCGTTTTTCCGGCCGTCCTTTACGGGCTGACGCGCTGGCGCAAGAGCTGCATTCACCTGACCGGCCTGGCCATCTTATTCCATTTCGTCTCAGCTGTTGAAATGCTGGTCCAGGCACATCGCTGGATGCCTGTTGGTGCGCGCGAGGTCGAGTCGCTGCTGGGCCTTGCCATTGCTGGTTTGTTTTTCCTCCTTTGGTGGCTCTACGAAACAATCTCGCTTGGAATCTTCGTCTTACCCATCACATTCTTCACAGTTTTTGTCCCCGCCTTGAGCCCCGACCGTTACACCTTTCCCTCCCAGGGCGTGCGCATGAGTTGGCTGATGGCTCACATTTCCGCGTTGTTGGCGGCTTATGCTGCGCTTGGCTTCAGCTTGCTCGCCTCGGTGCTTTATCTGGTCCAGGAGCGCCGGATCAAGAGCAAATTCAAATTTGTTCCTGGCCAGGACTCTTGGTGGGTCCCGCTGGACTGGATGCCGCCCCTCGATACCCTCGAACGCATTGCTCACTCAACTCTGGAATTTGGCTTTCCTTGCATGACCGTCGGTCTGGTGATCGGCTCAGTGCTGGCGCAAGAGACACCTTTGGGCGCTGCGTACTTCCTCGATCCCAAGGTCATCGCCTCGTTTGCAATGTGGGTCGTTTACGTCGCCCTGCTTTTTGTTCGCCGCTCCGCCGGTCTCCGTGGCCGCAGGGCAGCATATCTCTCCGGCCTGGTCTTCCTCATTATGTTGGTTGTGATGGCGGCCAATGTGGTCAGTCGGATTCACAGGTACGGTCCGTGATGAGCCTGGCCCTCATTGGCGTCAACCACAAGACCGCGCCCATCGAGCTGCGCGAACGGATCGCCATCTCCCGCGAAGAGCTTCCGAACGCTATCCGTGCTCTAGCTGCCGTTCCCGGCGTTGTAGAGTGCATGATCGTCTCCACCTGCAACCGCGTGGAGATTCTGGCCGCCGTCGAATCGCCAACCACGGATATGTTCGCTTTTTTGCAGCGCCACTTTGGCCTTGACCCGGCACTGCTTGCACCCCATCTCTACCAGCACCGCGACCAGGAGGCTGTGCGGCATCTGTTTCGCGTAGCGGCGAGCCTGGATTCAATGGTGGTGGGCGAGCCGCAGATCCTGGGCCAGGTGAAAGAGGCTTTTGCCGTGGCCCGGACTGCAGGCACTGTTGGCGGCAACCTCGAACATCTACTGCAAAGTGCCTTTGCCGCCGCCAAGAAGGTCCGCTCCGAAACTGAGATCGGCTCGAGCTCGGTCTCCATTGCCTCGGTGGCCGTGGAACTGGCGCGAAAGATATTTGGCTCCCTGCAAGGGCGCACGGTCTTTCTGGTCGGCGCGGGCAAGATGAGCGAACTGGCGGCGCGCCATCTGGTCCAACAAGGAGCAGGTGCAATCCTGGTGACCAACCGGACCTTGGAGCGTGCAAGACGCATGGCTGAGACTTTTCAGGGGCAAGTGATCCCTTTTGAGCAAATCTATGAGGCCGCTAGTCAGGCCGACATCGTGATCAGCTCGACTGGCGCTCCGCATCCGATCTTTCGCCGCGAGCACGGCCAGGAGTTTCTGCATCGTCGCCGTAACCGGCCGATGTTCTTTATCGACATTGCCGTGCCCCGCGACGTGGATCCAGAGATGGGCAAGCTGGAAGGCATCTTTGTCTATGACATCGACGACCTGCAGCAGGTGGCCGCGGCGCACATGGCGGAGCGCAGCCGCGAAGCCACGGACGCCGAGACGCTGATTGCCGGTGAGGTTGAGCGGTTCCATCAACGGCAACGCACCGTAAACGTGACGCCTGCCATTGTGGCGCTGCAACAGCAGGCCGAAGAGATTCGTCAGGCAGAGTTTAAGCGCGTACAGGCCCGCTTGGGTTCGCTGAGCGCGGAGCAGGTTGCGGCGGTCGAGGCGCTCACCCGCGGGCTAGTCAACAAGTTTCTCCACCCGCCGATGCAGGCGCTCAAGCAAGCTGCTCGCGAGAATGACTCCGCACGACTGGAAGCGCTCTGTGAGACTTGGTCGTTGCCTGCTGGAGGTAACCGGGAAGCCGAGCCGGACACGGAAGCAACGAGCGCCGGAGATCCCGAGACAAAGAAAGCCGAAGGTACACGCGTGAACGAAAACAGCGAAGTGGGCCGCCCATGAAACTGCGCATTGGTAGTCGCGGCTCGCAACTCGCCTTGTGGCAAGCCAACCATATTACCGCGCTGCTCCGTCTTCAAGGGCATTCTGTCGAGATCGAGATTATCAAAACTACCGGCGACCGTCTGCAAGAAGTCACCTTTGCACAAGTCGGCTCCAAGGGCATGTTCACCAAGGAGATCGAGGAGGCGCTGGCCGATGGTCGCGTTGACTTAGCCGTGCACTCGCTCAAGGATCTACCTACCGAATTGCCGGAACCGTTTGCTCTGGCGGCCACGCCCGCCCGCGTGGATCCGAGAGATGTGTTTGTGGCGTTGAACTTCAAAAATGTTGCGGCATTGCCTCAGGGCGCGCGCGTGGGCACCAGCAGTCAGCGCAGGCAGGCGCAGTTGAAGGCGCTCAGGCCCGACATCGAGGCCATCGAGTTTCGCGGCAACGTGGACACGCGTTTGCGCAAATTGGCCGAAGGACAGGTTGAAGCGATTTTGTTGGCGGCGGCCGGACTGGATCGTTTGGGGAAAACCGAATGGGTGCGCGAACGGCTCGAGCCGAAGGAGTTTTGCCCGGCGGCTGGCCAAGGTGCTCTGGGCATCGAGACTCGAAAAGACGATGCGGCGACGATAGAGGCAGTTGCGTTTCTCGACGACGCGGCAACGCGCTTTGCCGTGACTGCAGAGCGGGCTGCTCTGGCGGCGCTTGGCGGAGGCTGCCAGGTTCCCATCGGTATTCACTGCCGGGCGGCAGCCGCGTCAGGCGAAGGAGCGGAACTGTGGGACGAGATTTTTGCCGTCGTTGCCGCTCCGGAGACCGGAAGAGCGGTTCGTGTTCATCATCGAGAGACGCGACATCGCGGGCCGGATGCTGACGCGGAGGCAACGGCGCTGGGACGTCTGGCTGCGCAGATGCTGATCGATGCTGGAGCGGGACCGCTGCTTTTGGCCGCAAACGGAGGCGCGCGGTGAACTCGCTGCCGCTGGCTGGTCGCCGGGTTCTGGTGACTCGCGCCTTGCATCAAGCTGGCAAGTTCAGCAAAGAGATGCGTGCGCTGGGAGCCGAGCCGGTCGAGGTTCCGGTGCTCGAGATTCAGCCGCCGGAGTCCTATGCGCAGCTGGACAACGCTTTGAAGCATCTGGACCGATACGATTGGCTTATTCTTACAAGTTCCAACACGTTGCAGGCGGTCAGTGCTCGTGGTGTGTGTTTTGGTGTGAATCCGGCCAACGCCGAGGGTTTGAAGGTGGCTGCAGTTGGCAGCGCGACGGCTGAGTCGGCGCGGCATTTTGGCTTCCGCGTTGCGGTGGTGCCGGAAAGTTACGTCGCCGAGAGTTTGGTCGAGAGCCTGCGCGACCAGGTCAGAGGCAAGCGAGTGCTGCTGGCGCGAGCCGCCGTTGCACGCGATGTGATCCCCGACGCTTTGCGGACTGTGGGCGCTGAGGTCGATGTGGTGGAAGCTTATCGGAACGTTCTGCCGGAAGTCGCGCCTGAGCTGTTGCGACAGGCTGTTGCGGAAGGACTGGATGCGGCGACATTTACTAGCTCGTCGAGCGCAACTCATCTGGCTGAAGCCGCTCGTCAGGCTGGAGTCGCGTGGCCGCTTGCAGGCGTTCCGGCGGTTTCAATTGGGCCGATTACGAGCCAGACGCTGCGCGAGCTTGGTTGGTCGCCTGCGGTTGAGGCCAATCCATCTGACATTCCTGGGCTGATTTCGGCAGTTGTCGATTTGTTTGGCTGCTGAGTCAAAGTTGTCGCGACGAATGAAGGTTGTCCCTTGGAAGGAAGCCGTACAAAATATCTGCCTTTTGCATAACTTATTTTTCTTTTTGAAGTAGTTTCTGAAAGATGCTGATTGTAAGTGGGTTAAATATATATGCAAAATTATGTGTCAAACAGAAAATAAAAAAGGGGGGGAGGGGGTACCTGGTCAGCGGTCAGCTTTCAGCCATCAGCAGTCAGTAACAAAGCGCGCCTCTGGTCATTGTTCATGCTTTGATTGTGCGCCGACAGAGGATTATTTTCGGCAAAGGAGGACAAGAACGCCGCGACGCAGCTACGATTGCCAGGTTTTGTCCTTGGAGTGGCAAAGCTGTTCGAGGTTGCAGCGGTCGCATTTGGGCTTGCGGGCAATGCAGACTTGGCGGCCGTGATGGATGATTTGGTGGGAGAAGGCAATCCAGCGGTCTTGGGGAATGATGCGCATCAGTTCTTGCTCAACTTTTTGGGGCGTGTCGCCTTTAGCCAGGTCGAGACGATGGGCGATGCGGAAGACGTGTGTGTCCACCACAACTCCTTCGGCTTTGCCAAAGGAAACGCCGAGGACAACGTTGGCTGTTTTGCGGGCTGCGCCGGGGATGGTGATTAACTCGGCTAGAGTTTGCGGGACTTGGCTGTTGAAGTCGGCGATGATTTTGCGGGCTGCGCCTTGAATGGATTTGGCCTTGTTGTGGTAGAAGCCGGTTGTCTTGATGAGGGCTTCCAGTTGGGGCAGGGTTGCTTTGGCCATTTTTCCCGGGGTAGGGAAGCGGCGGAATAACTCGGGCGTGACTATGTTGACGCGGACGTCGGTGCATTGCGCGGAGAGGATTGTGGCTACCAATAATTCCCAGGGCGAGTTATGGGTGAGAGCGCATTCGACGTTGGGATAGGCTTCGTCGAGGGCTTTGAGAATGGCGGCTATGCGGTTGGGGGCTAGGTCGCCGCGAAGAGACGTCTTCTTTAACACCGTCAACTTCGGTTTCATTCGTAATAATCTCGCACGTAAAAGTTACGGACATTGGGGAAGAGCAGAAACATCAAGAAAGCTATAGGAACTATGCAAATCAGCCCTGAAGTAAAGCAGAGAACTAGGCTAATGGCAGCACTGCCCAGAACTGCTGTCACCCAACCGAACATCCGTCCTTTCCAGAGGCCGAACGTGGCAACAATGCAGAGAGTTAGTACAGGACCGAAGACAATGCTGGAGGCTAAAACCGAATAAGGGAACCGTCCCCAGGTTGCCCATGCGCCCCACACGATAAAAACAAGGCAGGTCAAAAGAGCCTGCAGTCTCGTTGCGATCTTAGCGTAATTCGGAAGGCCGTCAACGCTCATGTTCTTCTCCAGCAGGCTTAACATCATGAGTTTATACGCTCAGCCAGTTGCCGAGTTTGTCGATGGGAATGCGGACGCCGATGAAGGACTGGCCGAAGAGGGCATAGAGGGTGCTGCCTTCGTCGAAGCGTATGTGGGCAGCATGCACGAAAGGCCCGTGGCTAAAGCCCCTTGGATTGCAAGTCTTATTTCAGGGGTCTGAAGACCCCTGCTCCCTCCGTAATGAATGAAGGAGGCGTTGACCTGCCGAAGTCACAGTTCAGGAGAGAAGGCGAGCACGCTTGCCTTGCGACTTGAGTAGGGAGACAGCTTGCTTGTCGAAGCTGACAAACTCTTCGGCGCCGAGCCAGTGGCCTTCGTAGGCTATGACACCGTCGGCGAAGTCTCCGCCTTTCTCCAGGACTTCCAATCCAGCATCGACCGCCGGTTGGTTCGTCACGACGTTGGGGCTGGTGACTAGCGAGCGAATCGAGACAGCGACGTCCTGGGCGGATCTCTTGTATGCGCTTCGCATAACCCATGCGAATTCGCAGAGAGCTGCAACGGGAACGGCAAGCAGATCTGCGGAACGAAGCACCTTGGCGGCTGAGATGGCTTGTTGCGGGTCGTCGCGCACCGCAGCTCGCAGCAGAACATTCGTGTCCGCGGCTATCTTCATCGCTTGCCAGCCCAGGCATCTTCAGTAACCTTTTTGATTTGAGCGATGGTGAGCCTGGGGCCACCCTTCTGTTCGAGGCTGCCGATGAAATCGTCGATCGAGCCGGTTCGTTCGGCGGGTTGGACCACGAGCCGGCCATCGGGCAGTTTATCTACCTCGATTTTCTGGCCAGGAACGACATTCAGATGCTTGAGCAGCTCCTGTTTCAAGGTGATCTGGCCTTTGGAGGTAATCGTCAGTGTGGTCATCGGTGCGCCCTCTCTTTCAATAGTAAGGCAAATAATCATTACCGTCCACAGGCCTTTTGAAATTCCTCGAATGCCGGCGGCGCGCGGACCTGTGTGGTTATGGAAAGGCCGAAAAGCAGGTCCTTCGACTTCGCTGCGCTTCGCTCAGGATGACAGTTCGATAACAAGAGAAATCTCAAGCCTACACAAGCTGCAAGCTGCCGCTTAGCCAACTGCTGAGTTTGTCGATGGGCAGGCGGACGCCGATGAAGAATTGGCCGAAGAGGGCGTAGACGGCGCTTACTTCGTCGAAGCGCATTTCGTAGATTAGCTTTTTGAAGACGACTGGATCGTCGGCGAAGAGGTCTACGCCCCACTCCCAATCGTCCATGCCTATTGAGCCGGAGATGATTTGCTTAACCTGGTCGGCGTAGCGGCGGCCAATTAGGCCGTGCTCGTGCATCATGCGCTGGCGTTCGGCGAAGGGGACGGTGTACCAGTTGATTTGCTCGCCGCGCTTGCGGTCCATGGGATAGAAGCTGAGGTATTTGGCGTCGGGGACGGCTGGGAAAAGGCGTGGGGCCATGGCTGCGGTTTGGCGGGCTAGCGTGGCGGCGATTTCGGCCTTCCATTCCGGCGAGTGCTGCTCCAGATTGGCGGCGGCTTCGTAGCTCTTGCGGGTGGATTCGTAGAGGCCGAGTTCGACGACCGAGACGTAGGAGTGCACGGGTGTGAGGTAGTCGTAAAGCTCGGTTTGGGCGAGGTCGAGTTCAACCTGGTTGAGGGCTTCGAGCGAGTCGCGGAAGTGAACGAGGATCAGGTCGCCTTTATGGCCTAGTTGGGAGAAGAGAGCGGTTTGGATGGGCGTGGATGGATTCGTCTCTTCGGGCGCTTTGCGTTCGAGGCGTTGGAGGAGAGCTACGGCCTCAGCGGTGATTTTTTCGCGTTCGGCGGCCGGAGCGGCGCGCCAGGTCTTCCAGTCGAAGCGGAAAAACTGGTGGAGCAGGCTGGAGCCTTCAAGAGTGAGAGGGACTGGGGGGAAGTCGGGCACGGGAATTATCTCCTTTGAATACCACATCATCGTAACAAACGAACTGCGCCATCTGCCTAAGTCGGCAGTAAAGGCCCGTGCTTGAAGGCCCTGTGAATTGGCCTTTTTTCAGGGGGCTGAAGCCCCCTGCTTCCTCCGACGACAGAAACAGGACGAAGGGTCGCTTCGGCCCTATATACTGAATGGGCCCATGAGCGAAAAAATTATTGCCTTTCTGGTTCATTTTGTGACCCACGTGATCGATATGGGCGGCTATGCAGGCATTGCAGCGCTGATGGGAATCGAATCGGCGTGTATTCCGCTGCCCTCCGAGATCATCATGCCGTTTGCGGGCTACCTGATTTATTTGGGGCGCTTCAGACTGTTCTGGGCCGCGACCGCTGGTGCGGTGGGCTGCAACCTCGGCTCGCTGGTGGCTTATTGGATCGGCGCCAAGGGCGGGCGGCCGCTGGTGGAGCGTTACGGCAGATGGGTGCTGATGAGCCGTCACGATCTGGACCGGATGACGGAATTCTTTTTGAAGTACGGTTCCATCACTGTCCTTTTGGCGCGGCTGCTGCCGGTGGTGCGCACGTTTATTGCGTTTCCCGCGGGAATTGCCAAGATGCCGCAACTTCGCTTTCACATTTATACTTTTGTGGGCTCGTGGCCTTGGTGCTTCGCGCTGGCGTATGCGGGCATGAGGTTGGGCGAGGCATGGCACACGGACCCGCGCTTTTATGCGGCCTTCCATCGCTTTCATCTGGTTGTTGAGCTGGCGTTGCTGGCCGGCATTGTTTGGTTTGTGTGGTCGCACCTGAAGCGCGCGAGACAGGCGGAGGCCGCTTAAAAAGGCAAAGGCGCTGAGCGAGAAGGACGAGCTTGCCGTTGCCGGAAGATGGTTTGAAATGGCCGGGAGATCCGGAGCAATCAAATTGAGGCTAGGAGAAACAATGGGAACTGAAGAGCAAGGCGGAAAGAAGACAGGCGGAGCATCGAAGATAGCACCCGCTACGGGCAAACTTGGAGTGATGGTGGTCGGCATGGGCGCCGTAGCCACTACGTTTATTGCCGGAGTCGAGGCTGTGCGCCGCGGACTGGCCAAGCCGATCGGGTCGCTGACGCAGATGGGCACTATTCGCCTGGGAAAACGCACCGACAACAAATCTCCGCTGGTGAAGGACTTTGTGCCGCTGGCCGATCTGAAGGATATAGTCTTCACGGGCTGGGATATCTTCGACGACAACGTCTACGAAGCCGCCGCACACGCCAAGGTGCTGGACAAAGAGACGCTGGACCAACTGAAGCCGTATCTACAGACGATCAAGCCGATGCCGGCGGTCTTCGACCAGTATTATGTGAAGCGGCTCAACGGCACACATGTCAAGAAGGGCAAGAACAAGCGCGAACTAGCCGACCAGGTGAGGGCCGACATTCAGGCTTTCAAGAAGACGGTGGATCGTGTGGTCGTGATCTGGTGCGGGTCTACGGAGATTTTCCTGGAGCCGACGGCAGTGCACGAGTCTCTGGAGGCCTTCGAGAAGGGCCTGGAGAATAATGACATCGGCATCGCGCCCTCGCAGATCTATGCCTATGCGGCGCTGTCGGAAGGCGTGCCCTTCGCGAACGGCGCGCCGAACCTGACGGTGGATACAAAGGCGCTGCTCGAACTGTCGAAGCGCAACGCAGCGCCGGTCTGCGGCAAGGACTTCAAGACTGGCCAGACGTTGATGAAGACGGTACTGGCGCCGGCCTTCAAGGCGCGCCTGCTGGGCGTTTCTGGCTGGTTCTCGACCAATATTCTGGGCAACCGCGATGGGGAGGTGCTGGACGATCCGCAATCGTTCAAGACCAAAGAAGAGTCCAAGCTGGGATCGCTCGAATACATTTTTCAGCCGGAGCTTTACCCCGATCTGTACAAGGATCTCTACCACAAGATTCGCATCAACTACTACCCACCCCGCGGCGATGACAAGGAGGCTTGGGACAACATCGACATCTTCGGCTGGCTGGGCTATCCGATGCAGCTCAAGCTGAACTTCCTTTGCCGCGACTCGATTTTGGCGGCTCCGATTGCGCTCGATCTGGTGCTGTTCCTCGACCTTGCCAAGCGCACGCCGGAGCTGCGTTCGATTGGCATTCAGGAGTGGCTGAGCTTTTATCTGAAGTCGCCGCAGACGGCCGAGGGCCTCTACCCGGAGCATGATCTGTTCATTCAGTCAATGAAGCTCAAGAACACGCTGCGTCACATCATGGGTGCGGACCTGATTACCCATCTCGGCCTCGAATACTACGATTGACCACCTGCGGTGGGGCCAACTGCCTCCCTTTGGTCGGCAAAAGCAAGAACAAAAGCCTCATCCTCAAGGGTGAGGCTTTTGTTTTGAGGAAATAGTCTGCGAATTCGGGAATTTTTGAGTCGGCCTACCAAATATTCTTGTCCAACAGTTGCCAAATGGACGACTATTGGCGTCTAAATAAGGAAGCAGAGCAGTGCAGACTGCCGAGCTGCGAGAGAACTGCGAGAATGGATTTGCGCCGGAGGAGAGGTCATGAGGGCAAATTGGAAAGGTTCCAAAGCAGCGGTGCTGGCGGGATTGGCGCTGGCCATTGGCACGATGGCATGGGCACAATCCACGCCGGCTGGCACGTCGCCGGCAAGTACGTCCCCGGCTAGCACATCGCCATCAAGCACGTCCCCAACGAGCACGTCCACGTCGAACACTACCCCGGCTAGCCCGTCGCCGTCGAGTACTTCTCCGCAGGTTTCGGCCCCCTCGAACACCCCTGCAGCCAAGCCGGCTCCCGGAACGACGTCTGTCGGAGGAGACACGCCTGCGACCCCGACCACTTCGACCAATTCCCCCGCGACCACTACCAAGGGCGGCAAGCCTGCGCCCGGAACCACCCCGGTGGGAGGCGATACTCCGGCGACCCTCACCACCGCGGACAAGACCACTGTCAATCCGGACAAGGTGATTGAGCCGGGTAGCCAGAAGGTCAACGTGAAGGCGGGCTCGATCGACGACGTGAACGCCGTGGGCAATCGCGATATCGGCGGCCGCGGCATGGGCAACTGGTACTCGACCGACTCTGAAATCAAGATGGGCAAGCAGTACGCCATGGAGGTCGAGAAGAGTACCAAGTTCATCAACGACCCGGTGGTGACCGAGTATGTGAACCGCATCGGCCAGAACATCGTGAAGAACTCCGATTGCAAGGTGCCGTTCACGATCAAGGTGATCGATTCGGATGAGATCAATGCATTTGCGCTGCCCGGAGGGTTCTTCTTCGTGAACTCCGGCCTGATTCTAAACGCCGACGAGGAGGCGGAGTTGGCTGGAGTAATGGCTCACGAGACCGCCCACGTTTGCGCACACCATGCGGCTCGCGAGATGACGCGGCTGAACTACGCCCAGTTGGGCACCATTCCGCTGATCTTCATCGGCGGCTGGACAGGGTACGGCATCTATGAGGCGTCGGGGCTCGCTATTCCCGTTGCTTTCATGCAGTTCTCACGCGACTTCGAGGCGCAGGCCGACTATCTGGGCGTGCAATACATGTACCGTGCAGGCTACGACCCGCAGGCCTTCATCACCTTCTTTGAGAAGGTTCAGGCTCTGGAAAAGCGCAAGCCCGGCGCAGTGGCCAAGGTCTTTGCCGACCATCCGCAGACCCCGGACCGCATTCTGCACTCGCAGGAGGAGATCGCCCGGATCCTGCCACCCAGGGATGAGTACACGGTGACGACTTCGGAGTTTGACGACGTCAAGGCACGGCTGGCGCGCATCGAGAATAAACGCCGGTTGACCGACACCAAGAACGGTAACAAGCCGTCGTTGCGCCGGGCCAGCACCGGAAGCAGTGACCCAACCAGCCCGTCAAGCACATCAACCGACGACAGCAGCTCGAGCTCTGACGACAAGCCGACGCTGCACCGCCGCGACGACCAGAACTAGAACCAAACAGCACCATCCGTCGTAATAACCCTAGGGGTTGGGCCTGGATGAAAAAGCGGCCCAACCGGCAGGGGATCATGCTTATAGAGGCTGCGGGAACAGTAAGATAATCTCCGTTAATTTCCTGTAACAACCTGAAAACCCTTGAACTGTCGGGTAAATCCGCGTTATAAACAAGAGCACCGGCAGGAATGCCGGAATCTCGTCTGAGGCAATTCTGCCTTCAGGAGGCAACCGTGCGCAGCGCTGCCGTTCGTTCCAACCTGCTGGTCCCCGAGGTGCGCGAGGTCATGGACATTCGCCAAGCCTCGGACTACCTCGGCATCTCATCCGACACACTCTACAAGTACGCTTCGGAGGGCTTTGTGCCCGCCTTCAAGCTTGGCAATCGCTGGCGCTTCAAGCGCTCTCGGCTGGACGAATGGATGGACCGCCAATCGGATATCCATGTTGCGGACGCTGAAATGGACCCACATCAGAAGAAGCCGGTTCGGCAGGCGATGTGAATTGTAGGAAACCACTTTGCCAACTACTTATCGGTTCGCTCGCTCCCACCACATGACCCTCCATGCGCCGGAGAAGGGTGCCAAGTTGCCAGTTAAAACCCGGCGGACAGTGGTTGGACCAAGCGAGACTGCCGATTCCATCAATTCGCTGCTAGACATCGTTGCGAAGCAGGCTAAAGACTGGGGTTTTCCAGAAGACGATCAGAATCGTCCATTATTCCGCGGCCACGCATCCCTCGCTTGGAAGTTGCGTCCGTCTAGTCTTCGCGGCCGACGGTGGAACGTTGGTACGTGCGAAAACGAAAACGAGAGCATTGAAGAGTTTCTCACGAAGGCACCCGGGCTTGGTGGCACCGTCGCGTCCTCGCTTTCCCTCTGGGACGGTTATTTTCTCATGCAGCACCATTCCGTCCCAACAAGGCTCTTGGATTGGACTGAGAGTGTCTTAGTGGCGGCATACTTCGCTGTTTCCGCGAGCGCAATTGACAATGACTCCGCGATCTGGATGCTAGATCCCTATAACTTAAACGAATGGAATCCAGATTTCAAAAACGACATTATGATTTCACCGGGATTTGTTGGGAACCATCCGGGAGAGATCGGCAAAGCCAACAAATGGTTGCCGCTGTGCGATGGAAAGAAATTCGATACAGTTCCTCAGTACCCACTCGCCATTTATCCGGCCTATTTTTCTCGGAGAATCGAAAATCAGCGATCCGCGTTCACAATACATGGTTCGAAGCAGGACGGCCTTGAAGAGCTTTGGAAGAAAAGTGGTCCACTCCTCAGGGTTGTGATCCCCGGTCAGAAGGCAAAGTTGCTCAGGGGAATGTTGAGGGACATGGGCGTGAATACTGCGACGGTTTTTCCTGACACCGAGGGGCTTGGAAGATACTTGGCAGAGAGGTGGGGACCGGCTTTCTCGCAGAAGCCTCACCAGGGAGTTTACACAAGGCTCAGACCTTCCAAGATTCATAAGGGTGGAGTTGGGGTCTTCGCCATCCGACCGATCCCTAAAGGAACGAACGTCTTTGAGGGCGAAAGCGAAAGGCTTGTCTGGACAGATGCCAACGAAATTCCGACTGAACGAGGTCTCAAGAAGCTCTACACCGATTTCGGCGTGCTGCGAGATGGAAGGTACGCGACACCTGCAAATTTCAACTCGGTCGGACCGGGATGGTATCTAAATTCTTCAAAGAAGCCAAATGTTAGGTGCGATGAGAACTTGGATTTCATCGCAATTCGAAGCATAGCCACGGGCGAAGAGCTGACTGCTGACTACGATGAGTACAGCGATCCTGTGCCTGAAGGCGACTGAGCTCAATTCCTGTCATCTCCCCCAGACGCCCTGATATGCTCTCGTAGTGGACCACTTTCGCCGTATCGGGCAACTGCGCCGCCGTTTGACCAAAGCCGGGCTCTCTGGGCTCCTGGTCACGCATCTCCCCGATCTCCGCTACCTTTCTGGATTTACAGGCTCCAGCGCCGCGCTGGCCATCACTCGCCGGAATGCGCGCCTCTTTACTGATGGCCGCTACAAGACCCAGGCAGCAGAAGAGGTTTCAGCCGCAGAGGTCGAGATCGTCGGCAGTTCTCCGGCGGTTTCTGCTGTTGAGTGGCTTGCGGCGCAATCTGGCGTTGAGTTTGCTGGATTCGACCCGGCGAGAACCACTGTGGCCGAACTGGCTCGCTGGAAGGCCGCGTTGCCGGCACGGCTTCGGCGCAGCTTCCTATCTGAGTTGGCCGCCCCACTGGTTGAGCCCTTGCGTAGGGTCAAAGACGATGACGAACTGACTCTGATGATTGAAGCGGCGCTGGTGGGCTGCAAGCTTTTCGAGCATATTCTAGGCTTCATCCGGCCAGGCCTTCAGGAGGTTGAAGTGGCCGGGGAACTGGAGCATCAGGCCCGCCTGATGGGGGCCGAGGGAATGTCTTTCGAGACGATTGTTGCCTCGGGCGTTCGTTCCTCAATGCCGCACGGACGCGCCAGCGCAGCCAAGTTGCCCCGCACGGGCTTCGTAACCCTCGACTTCGGTGTTATTCTCAAGGGTTACTGCTCGGATATGACCCGCACCGTGCATCTGGGCAAGCCGAAGGCGAACGAGCGCTCGGCTTACGAGGCGGTGTTGGAGGCTCAGGAGGCTGGGGTTGCAGCGGTGGCCTCGGGCGTGAGTTGCGCGGAGGTCGACGAAGCAGCCCGCAGTGTGCTGCGCAAGGCAGGATTGGCGGAGGCATTTTCCCACTCCACCGGCCATGGTTTGGGCCTGGAGATTCACGAGCCGCCACGCATCGGCGCTGGAGTCACAAGCAGGCTGGCCTCCGGCATGGTGATCACGATCGAGCCGGGAGTTTATCTGGCTGGTCAGTTTGGCATTCGTATTGAGGATATGGTGGCTGTAACCGGAAGCGGAGGCCAGGTGCTCACCCCGGCACCCAAGGCCCTGATTGAACTTTGAGCAAACCCGCCCACACAAGTGGCAGAGTCAAGGAACGAATGAAACAACAAGACATTGAGGATCTGAAACAGCTGATTGAATTTCTGAAGGAATATCAGGTTGCTGAGTTCGATTTGGACAGAGGCGATCTGAAGATCCGGCTCAAGTTCAACCAGACGGAGGCATCTTCGTCTGGCTTGGGCGACCTGACGCGTTTGCTGGGCTCGGCTCCGCCTGCGGTGACGCGGGCAGCGGCAGCGGCCAGCCAACCAGCGAGTCCGGAGGCTCCTGAGCCTGAGGCGGTGGTGCCGGAAACTGGCTTGCACCTGGTCAAGTCGCCGATCGTTGGCACGTTCTACGGCTCGCCTTCGCCCGGCGCCGCGGCCTTCGTCTCGCCTGGCGACCGAGTGACCAAGGGGCAGGTGATCGGCATCATCGAAGCCATGAAGCTGATGAACGAGATCGAGTCCGATGCTGCTGGCGAAGTCGTCAAATGCTTTGTCTCCAATGGCCAGCCCATCGAGTTCGGGCAGCCTCTCTTCTCCATCCGTCTGGGTTAGCAGGACGAGCCGAGCTTGCCGAGTTAGCGGTGCTTACCAAAATAGCGCTGCTAACTTCATCAGCAACGCCCCCGCTCAAAAAGGGTCGTGAATGCTTCGTAAGGTATTGATTGCTAATCGCGGTGAAATCGCGCTGCGCGTTCTGAACGCTTGCCGGGAACTCGGCATTCGCACGGTCGCCGTCTATAGCGAGGCGGACCGCAACTCGCTGCATGTGCGTTTTGCCGACGAGGCCATCTGCATCGGCCCGCCACGCGCGACGGATAGCTATCTGAATGTGCCGGCGGTCATCTCCGCTGCCGAGATCGCCGATGTGGACGCGATCCATCCAGGTTATGGTCTGCTCAGCGAGAATGCCAACTTCGCTGAGGTTTGCCGTGCCTCGAACATCAAGTTTATCGGGCCGCCGCCCGAAGTCACCCGACTGATGGGCGAGAAGGATAAGGCGCGCCAGGCGATGAAGAAGGCCAAGGTGCCGATTCTGCCTGGCTCCGATGGCGTCATCGGGACGGCCGAGGAGGCGCTGACCTGGGCGAAGAAGGTGGGCTATCCGGTCATTCTCAAGGCCAAGGCTGGCGGCGGCGGGCGCGGCATGAGAATTGTGCGCACCCCGGAGGAGCTACCTAACCTCTTCCACGCGGCTTATGGCGAGGCGGCCAACGCGTTTGGTAACGGCGAACTCTACCTCGAGAAGTTCGTTGAGAACCCGCGCCACATCGAGTTCCAGATGCTGGCCGATGAGCACGGGAACGTGGCCTCGCTCTTTGAACGCGAGTGCTCGATCCAGCGCCGCCATCAAAAGCTAATCGAGGAAGCGCCCAGCTTAATGGTGACGCCCAAGATGCGTGAGGAGATCGGCCGCACTCTGTGTCGCTGCCTGAGCGAGATCGGGTACCAAAACGCCGGCACGGTTGAATTTTTGATGGACGAGGATGGGCAGCTCCACTTCATCGAGATGAATACGCGCATCCAGGTAGAGCACCCCATCACCGAGGCCATCACGGGCGTGGACATGGTGAAGGCGCAGTTGCTGATCGCGAGCGGAGAGCGGCTGGATGCGATTCTGCCGCCTAAGCTCGAAATTCGCGGCCACGCGATTGAATGCCGCATCAACGCCGAGCATCCGGTCAAATTTACTCCTTCAGCGGGCAAGATCACAGCCTTCAACGTGCCCGGCGGCAATGGCGTGCGGGTGGATACGGCGCAATATGCTGAGAGCGTGGTCCCGCCCTACTACGACTCGCTCATCGCCAAGCTCATCGTCCATGGCCGTGACCGCGCCGAGGCGATTGCGAAGATGGAACGTGCGCTGAGCCAGTTCATCGTGCAGGGCATCGACACTTCGGTCTCGCTGCATCAGGCGATTTTTGCCGATCCTGACTTCCGCGCAGGCAAGTTCGACACCAAGTTCATGGAAATATTTCTGGAGCGAAAGAGCTGACAGGAGCAAAACTTTCTTTACTGTTCTCCTTTTCTCTTATAGAGTTGCAGACCAAGAGGAGAAAGAGACGATGCTCGGCGGCCTGCAGGATTTGCATTTAGAGCATGTTATTACCGCTATTGGAGGCCTGGGGACGGGGGCATTCGGTCTCGTAGACGCGGCCAAGTCGACCTTTGGCGGCATCAATCGCGTAGGAATGGATCACATCCGCAAGGTGGTCTCCGATCTGACTCCCGAGGGCGCGGGCGCCGGTAAACCCACCAATGCATTACCGCAGGCTGACATTCTCTTGACGCTCGAAGCCAACTGGGTGAATGGAGTCGATCTTGTTACCCAAAAAGCTGTTGCCAAATCGCTCGTCAAGCTGCACCTGAACGCCGGCAATGCAGCGGCCGTCGCTGCGAGGGCCAGCTTCGATCCGTTGCTGTTGAGTAAGATAGCGGCCAATGTCGCGACTGGAGTACCTCTTTCGCAGACGGAATGCGATGCCTACGCGCGCTTTGACGAGATTGTGACCGCGCTGCTGGATGAGGCGTACCAGCTTTCAGATCAGGTCTATCGCAACTTTACGCGGACGCTGGCCGCCGGGGTGGCTGTCGTGTTGTCCGTGGCAGGATCCTGGTCGCTGGTGGGCACGGATCACTTTTGGAACTCCTCGGACCCTGTTCTTGCGATTCTGGTTGGTCTGCTGGCCACTCCACTGGCTCCCATTGCCAAGGATCTATCGAGTGCCCTGGCTACGGCTGTGAGCACAACGCAATTGGTAAAGCAGTAGATGGCAGGAAGTCTTGTCGCCTTGGCGCATTCGGCAGTCTGAGTGGCGGCAGCCGAGTTGAAATATTTTATCGCTTTTTCTTCGCTTTTCCCTTCGACTTGTTGTATGCTGGCTTCGCAACAAAGGAGGTTGCATGATGGACTTTCAAAAAGAGTTGGTTGCAGAATATGACCGTGAAGCCACCAAGACACGCAAGGTATTTGAGGCGATTCCGGAAGATGTCGATTTCAAATTTAAACCCCACCCTAAATCTATGGAGCTAGGCCGGTTAGCTGGGCATGTTACCGATATGACGGGGGATTGGGCGCTTAACACGCTGAACAAGGACAAGCTCGAGTTTCCGGCGGACCACAAGTGGGAGCAATATGTGCCGGCGAGCAAGGCGGCGCTGCTGGAGAAGTTCGACCGCGAACTGGGCGAGGTGCGAAAGGCGATTGTTGCGGTTCCACCGGCCAAGTGGGAGGAGCATTGGCAGTTTATCTTTGGCGGGCAGAAGTGGATCGATCAGCCGCGCTATCAGGTCTTTCGCGATATGGTAATGAATCATCTGGTGCATCATCGCGCCCAGTTGGGTGTTTATCTGCGCTTGCTCGGCAAGCCGATTCCGGGAAGCTATGGGCCATCGGCGGACGAGATGTAGAAGGGTAAAGGAGAGGGAGTTGGGAACAGTTGCCGAAGACCAAAACCGCTGAAGCTTTCTGTTCCCAATTTGCCGCGCCTGCTCGCGTTTAGTATGAAGGCAGAGGTGCTGGCGCAATGTTTACTCCGCAACCGATTGGTTTTGTAAGCAGTCCATTCAAGGAGACAGCGTCGATTCCGAAGGGGCTTGGCGCCAAGCACGAGGCAGAGGGCGCGCTCAATATCCTTCGCGCATTTGAGACTGGGCTCACCGACATCGAGGGCTACTCGCACCTGATCGTGCTTTGGACCTTCGACCGCTCGGATGGCTTCGATCTGATGGTCACGCCGCCCTCCGACGACCGTCCCCACGGCGTATTCACCACTCGATCACCGCGCCGCCCCAACCCGATCGGTCTCACTGTCGTTGAACTGCTGGGCCGCGTTGGCGGAACGCTCAATATCCGTGGCGTGGACATGCTGGACGGCACACCGATTCTCGACATCAAGCCTTATCTGTCGAATATTCCTCTGGACCGACTGCGCTGTGGATGGCTGGCCGAGGCTGAGGCGCGAAAGGGGTGAGGCTGATTGCCTCAATTTAAGAATCTATAATGACCAGACACATGTTCTCTTCTTATCGATTTCCTAAAATCTACCCGATTCTCGATGCTTCCATCATTCCGGCCACTGGGCGCGTGGAGTTTTTGCGCCGTTTGGGCGGTGAGCTGGCCGAGGCCGGTGTGACGCTGCTCGAATACCGCAACAAGACCGGCGCAGATGCCGAATTGCTGGCCGACGCGCAGATTCTGCGCACTGCTTTACCGGCCGAACAGGTGAAGTTGATTCTCGATGATCGTGCTGATCTGGTTGAACAAATTGGGTTTGACGGCGTGCATGTGGATGCCGGCGACTTGAAGCCAGCTGAGGCTCGGCGGCTGTTGGGGTCGGAGCGCATCGTGGGAACTTTCGGTGGCAGTGGGGCGCTGCTACCCGGAATCCTGAACGAACCGGCGGATTATTTCTCTATCGGGCCGGTTTTTCCCACGCGCACCAAGCAGACCACGAAGCCGCCGATTGGGATAGAAGGAGTGCGGCGGCTGCGGGACGAGGCCGGAGCTGGGCCGGTGTTGGTGGCTGTCGGCGGGATTACCCTGGCGACGGCGGCTGAGGCGCTCTCTGCTGGAGCCACACTGGTAGCCATCGCCGGAGCATTCTTTCGCCAGCCCGATCCGGCGGCCGAGTTCCGCAGATGGATTGCAGAGCTGAGTTGAGAGCTGCCAGTGTGGACCTGTAATCTCCCATCCATGCACCAGAAGGAAGGCGCATGGATGGTGCAAGCTGCCATAATATTACTTGCTTTAGTTTCTATCTAAACCGATTACTGGTGGTGATAAGGGTGATGGTGGTGGTGATGATGATGGTGTACTACCACCACGACCTGCGCCTGCGACGCATAAGGGACTGCGAGGCAGAAGAGAAGAATTGTTCCGAACAGAAACTTTTTCATGCCCCATGATGACCTGCTGCCAGGGAAATAGCAGAGCTACTTTGACCTGTGTGCGCAAGCTACGTGTTATCTTCTGACTTATCTTTTGAACCGGGCATAGTATTCTTTTTCAAGTGACGAGCCAGAATCCCAGTTCAAACCGAGAGGGCACCTTGCAGGTCAATGAGCCGGCCAGCATCGCCAGCGCGCCGCGGCTGGTCGAGAGTCTTGGCTTGTTTTCCTCGACCGCGCTCGTAGTTGGGTCGATGGTCGGCTCTGGCATCTTCATTGTCGATGCCGACATTGCCCGCGGCACGAACTCGCCGGCGCTTTTTCTGGGCGCTTGGGTGATTGCGGCCATCCTGACCATGACCGCCGCGCTCAGCTATGGCGAGCTAGCGGCGATGATGCCCAAGGCTGGCGGCCAGTATGTCTACCTGCGCGAGTCGCTGGGGCCTTTGTGGGGATTTCTGTACGGCTGGACGCTGTTTCTGGTGATTCAAACGGGAACCATTGCCGCGGTTGCGGCGGCTTTCGGCAAGTTTCTCGGAGTCTTCTTTCCTGCCGTATCGAGCAGCAACTGGCTATGGCATATCGCCCATGTGCCTGCGCTCCGGGTAGGACCGATGGTGCTGGGCAACATGGAGATTGGCGTGAATACTGCCAATCTGACCGCTATCGCCGTGGTCCTTTTTCTGGCTGTGGTGAACATTTTCGGAGTCAAACTCGGCGCGCTGATTCAGAACGTCTTTACCACGGTCAAGGCGCTGTCGCTGGCGGGGCTGATTCTGCTGGCCTTCACGGTGGGACGCAACGCTGCGGCATGGGAGGCGAATTTCGGGGCACAGTTCTGGAAGAATGCCGGCTGGAGTTCGCTGCACCCGGTCGAGGTGGGCATAGGCGGACCGATGGTGTTGGTGAACGTGCTGGTGATTCTGGCGGTGGTACAGGTGGGCTCGCTGTTTTCCTCGGATGCGTGGAACAACATCACCTTCACGGCCGGCGAGGTGAAGAACCCCAGACGAAATATTCCGCTCTCGCTGGTGCTGGGCACGGGGTTTGTGCTGACGGTGTACTTTCTGGTCTCGCTGAGCTACCTGCTGGTTTTGCCCATGCACGGCGACCCGAACGGCGCGACGGTGATGGCGCGCGGCATCCAACACGCCACGGAAGATCGAGTGGCTACGGCGGCGCTGGAGCAGATATTTCATTCGGGCGGCGCCTGGCTGATGGCTGGGGCCATTCTGATTTCGACCTTCGGCTGCGCCAATGGAATGACGCTGGCGGGCGCGCGCGTCTATTACGCGATGAGCCAGGACGGACTCTTCTTCAAGTCCGTCGGCAGGCTGCATCCACGATATAAGACTCCAGTCGCGGGCTTGCTGGTGCAAGCTGCTTGGACTACGCTGCTGTGCGTCTCGGGCTCTTACAGTCAGTTGCTTGACTACATCATCTTTGCAGTTCTGGTGTTTTACATCTTGACTATCGTGGGCCTGTTTGTGTTGCGCTTCAAGCGGCCGGATGCACCTCGGCCTTACAAAGCGCTGGGCTATCCGGTACTGCCAGCGCTCTATATTGGGATGGCCAGTTGGATCTGTATCGTATTATTGCGATACAAGCCCCAGTACACGTGGCCGGGCCTGGTCTTGGTGCTGTTGGGAATCCCCGTATATCTGTTTTGGTCGCGGCAAACGCAACCTCTACCCGGCAAGTAAATAAGAAGGAGAAGACCCTTTCGCATGGCGAATCTTTTCAAGAGGAAACCGCTCAGCCTGATTGTTTCGGAAGCTAAGGAAGAAGGCGTGGACCATCTGGAGCGATCTCTGGGCCCGGTTTCGCTTACTGCGCTGGGCGTTGGCGCGGTGATCGGCGCAGGCATTTTTGTGATGGCGGGACTAGGCGCGCACAGAGCGGGGCCCGGTCTTATGCTCTCCTTCACACTGTGCGGCATCGGCTGCACGTTCGCTGGGCTTTGCTATGCGGAGTTCGCAGCAATGATTCCCCTTGCCGGTTCAGCATACACGTATGCATATGCGACGCTGGGAGAGCTGTTTGCCTGGATCATCGGATGGGATCTGACCCTGGAATACGCGATGGGCGCGAGCACGGTGAGTTCTGGATGGTCGAATTACTTCATTGAGTTCCTGAAAATGTTCGGCGTGAAGATTCCCCTGTGGCTCAGCTACGATCATTGGACGGCGTTGACGCAAGCCCTCAATTCCGTAGCGCGCGAGATGGTTGCCAAAGCGCATCCTGAATTAGCCCCCGGCTCACCGGGATTTCTGGATGCAGTCACCGGCCTGTTGGCACACCCGACGGCGCAGATGACCTCAGCAGCCGATTCGCTGCTCGCCGCACCCCGCCTCTTCGGCGTCGAGATAGGCTTCAATCTGCCGGCATTCGTAATTGCTCTGGTTATCACCTGGATTCTCGTTATCGGCATCAAAGAGAGCGCCAGATTCAATGCGACTATCGTCACCATCAAGGTCTCGGTGGTGCTGTTTGTGCTGGTCCTTGGGTCGCACTACGTCCGCGCTGCGAACTGGGGCACCGACTGGCATAGTTTCGCACCCTTTGGCGTCTCCGGCATCAGCGCAGCCGCGGCGTATATCTTTTTCGCATTTATCGGCTTCGATGCCGTTTCGACCACGGCGCAAGAGGCCAAGAACCCGCAGCGCGATCTGCCCATCGGCATAATCGCCTCGTTGTTTATTTGCACAATACTTTATGTTGGCGTGGCCGCCGTGCTCACTGGGATGGTGCCCTGGCAATTGGTCAATGTCGAGGCTCCGATCACTCACGCCTTTCTGGATCACAACATCGGCTGGGCTGGCGACATTATCACGTGCGGTGCGTTGGCTGGTCTGACATCGGTGATGCTGGTGATGCTGATCGGTCAGACCCGAGTCCTGTATGCCATGGCTTCTGATGGTCTCTTGCCGAAGAAGTTCTTTGCGGCCATTCATCCCCGGTTTCATACACCGTGGAAAAATACGATTCTTGTCGGTTTGCTGGCTGCCATTGTAGGTTCAATCACCCCCATCGAGAATATCGGCACGATGGTAAACATTGGAACGCTGCTGGCGTTTGTGATGGTCTGCGCGGCGGTGATTATCCTCCGACACACAGAACCCGATCAGCACCGGCCCTTTCGCACTCCTGGGATTTTTTTCGGAGGCCGCTTGCCGATCGTCCCAGCACTCGGCATTATTGCGAATGGCTACCTGATGTACTCACTCGGCTGGGCAAACTGGGCTCGGCTGATCGGCTGGCTGATTGTCGGTCTGTTCGTATATTTTCTGTATTCCGTCAAACACAGCAAGGTCCAGGCGCTGCCCGAGGGAACTGAAGGCATGTGAGGACGTAAACGCGATTGGTTTACTCAGAACGGCCTCCCCCGCGTGGGAGGCCGTTTCAGCACTGGTGCGACGAAGTGTGAAGCTATGCGGTCGCTTTGGCGCAGAACTGGTCGAAGGCGCGGACTAACTCGCCGGCAATCTGCGGTGCCGTGGACTGCTCGATCACGGCGCGCTGCATCAAGTAGACGAGCTTGCCATCGCGGAGGATGGCAACGGACGGGGAACTGGGCGGCTGGCCCTCGAAGTAGCTGCGAGCGCGCTCTGTGGCTTCATGGTCCTGGCCGGCGAAGACCGTAATTTTATGGTCGGGCTGGCTGGTTGAGCTGGTGAGAGCCTGCCGTACGCCGGGGCGCATCTTGCCCGCCGCGCATCCGCAAATCGAGTTGACTACCACCAACGTTGTGCCCGGCTGGGCCAGCGCCGCATCTACATCCTCGGCGCTCCGGGCTTCCTTGATACCAGCGCGCGTCATCTCTTCGCGCATGGGAATTACCATCAACTCTGGGTACATTTTCGCCTCCGGCAAGGGAAGTTGCCTAGAATCATTCTATCTTTAATTCAGCGATTGAACTAGCGGGTGCAGTCTTGACGAGCGTAAACATAACCGCAGATGAGCCGTTGGCAGAATTTACGACTATTGGAATTGGCGGACCGGCACGCTTTTTTTGCGAGGTGCGGACAGAAAACGAGATTATAGAAGTAGCGGACTGGGCTCAGAGGAGGCATCTAAAGCTCTTTGTAATAGGCTCAGGTAGCAACCTGTTGATTTCCGACGATGGATTCGATGGGCTGGTTGTGCGGGTTGCGTTGCGTGGCATTGTTGCTACGGATATGCAGGGCCATCCGGGCCAGAGGATCTATCAAGTCGCGGCGGGCGAAGATTGGGACCAGTTCGTTCAGCGCACGGTCGCGGACAAGTGTGCGGGCGTCGAGTGCCTGGCTGGCATTCCCGGCACAGTGGGCGGAACGCCGGTGCAGAATGTTGGCGCTTATGGACAAGAGGTTGCTTCGGTGATCGATCGGGTGCGCACCTTCGACATAAAGGAGCACGCGTTCGTCGAGTTTCCCGCTGCCGAGTGCGGCTTCAGCTATCGCCGCAGCCGCTTCAATTCTGCTGATCGCGGACGGTATATCGTGACTCGTGTAGATTATCGGCTGACGCTGGGCGGCGCGCCAACGATTCGCTATGCTGATTTGCAACGGGCGCTTGCGGAAGGGCAGACGGAGAGCAGGGAAGCGAGCCTTGCCGAGGTTGCGGCTGTCGTGCGGCGCATTCGCCAATCCAAGGGAATGTTGCTGGTTGAGGGCGATCCGGATTGCCGCAGTGCAGGCAGTTTCTTCAAGAACCCTGTGGTTAGCGAGGATCAGGTTCGGCAGATTGCAGCGGTTAGTGAAAAGGAACCGCCGAGGTTTCCGGCAGGACCGGAGCCGGAGAATCAGGGACGCGTGAAGGTTCCGGCTGCTTGGCTGATTGAGCAGGCTGGTTTCGCCAAAGGCTACATGCTCGGCGCTGCGGCAATCTCTTCGCGGCATACGCTGGCGATTGTGAACCTTGGAGGAGCGAGCGCTGCGGATGTTCTAGTGCTCGCTGGGAAGATTACTGACGCTGTTGAAGAGCGTTTTGGAATTCGGTTGGAAATGGAACCGGTTTTGGTGGGTTTCTGAGAGATTCCAAGGAGTTTTATGGAGATGCACACCTGTTTTTTAAATTATGCAAAGGGACAAAAGTGTGTTTTGCGAGGTTATCTGGCGGGAGTCATTGATTCTTCAGAGGTTAAAATTATCTGCAAAATTTTGGGTCGAAAATAAATATAAAAAGGGGGGGAGGGGGGTGCCTCTCTCGGTAGACAGTGCTCAGGGAACAGTGATCAATAAAGACGCCGTTCCTCTGACTACATCTATTGTGCGCCGATGGTAGTTAATCTTCTGCACCACCTCCGTTGGGGCCATCTGCCCTTCGGGCCTGCTGGTAATGGAATACTGGATTTGATCGCGGTCTCCCAGGCACAAAAGGTAGGCGTGGGTTCTTCTGCTAGTTGAGGTCCGGAGTCTCCCCGGTCCCCAAGAGCTAGGGACCGGGGGCACCCTCGGTGTGGTTTTTGGGGAGTCGAGACCGAGGCCACTCGCCCCCATTGAGTAGTCGTTCGCCGAATGTAGTATCTTTTAGGCGGCTCACAATGGGAGGAATGATGATCAAGCAAGTTCAGATAATTCCAGATCCCGCTGCAACTCCGCAGTCCAAAGGAGACTTCTTCGAGAACCTTCTGCGTTCGATCATGGAAACTCAGCGCTACCGGGTAACCCAGAGGGTGAATTTTACAGGAAGCGAGATAGACCTCCTCTGCAAACACCTGGATCGACCAGCCGACACAGCACTCGTTGAATGCAAGGCACGCACGAGCATTGATTCGGGCGATATCAAGAGCTTTTGCTTCAATGTGGTCGTGGCGAAGCACGCCAGGTACGGATTCTTTGTTCATACCACCGAACTTCAGCACCAGGCTGCCGGCCTAGTTCCAACGCTAGATGAGGAAAATCTGACATTTTGGGGTCCAGACAAAGTTTGCGAGCTTCTTCAGCACGCCGGTCTGATCCGTCCCGCTCCCCTTTTCGCCGAACGCGAGGGGCTGACGTCAACAAAGCTCATCTTGCTCTATGCCTATCTGGGCCGTTTCTGGGTCACGATCCTCTCAAACACGGTCGTTCCGACTCACTATCGTGTGGTATCAGCATCTGACAGCGCGGTGTCGGCGGAGGCATCGAGATTCATTGCCGAGCTCGATGACGTGCGGGGACTTACTAAAATTGAGGAGGAGGTTCCTGACTTCGCGAAGGCTGCTGCTATTTCGCTCGATGCCGTCGCGGAGATACAGGAGGCCGAGCAGTGGGACGACTACCGGCCGGTCGGTTCGAAGTACTTTGTCGGGAGAAAGGACGTCCGACACCATCTCTACTCTTTTCTTCAGGCCCCTCTCGAATTAACCACCGCTAGAAGGGTCTTCTTTATCGAGAGCAAATCTGGCTGGGGAAAGAGTTCTTTGATAGCAGAGCTACGAGCACGGAGTCGGAACAAACGGAATAAGCATTGGCTTCATGTGATGGCTGTAGATTCGCGATCCGCCAACACAGGTGCTTTTGTCGGTATGGCGTTTGCAAAAATGGTTGAGTCCGCAGCGAAAAGTGCATTCATTCCTGCCGAGTACCGTCGCGTGAATGTTGCTTCTAACTATGATGTTCTTGCTTCTGCCGAGGCCCGCGCCCTTCTCGATTGGCTCACGAAAAACCGCCGGGTTTTCGTTCTCGTTTTCGACCAGTTCGAGGATATGTTTCGTAAGGCAGATTTGTTTCAGGCCTTTCACAAATTTATGTTGGACGTTAATGCTGAGGCTGGTAACTTAATTGTTGGTTTTAGCTGGAAATCCGAAATAAACGTTCCGATCGACAACCCGGCGTATAGCCTTTGGCAACAGGCGCGTGATCTGGCCGAGCCTTTCGGAGTTGACGCAATGCTGGGCTTCGAAATCAATATAGTTTTACGACAGCTTGAGGACGAGAGTGGCCAGGTGATTCCAGTTGATCTGCGCAGAAAATTGAGCGAAAGTTCCCAGGGGTTTCCATGGTTGATCAAGCGGTTGTCTATCCATTGCTACCACCAGTTGAAAAAGGGAATTCGACCCGACGAACTGGTCGATCAAAACCTTAACGTCGACGAATTAATGAAGGAGGACGAGGAAGCGCTCGCGCCCGATGAGACACGTGCTCTGAAATTCATTGCTAAGAGGGGGTACGAAGGGGACCCCTTTGACGCATCCGAAATTGACGAAAGAGTTAGCGAAGAGATCATCCGGTCCCTGCAGCTGAACCGGCGTTTGATCGTCAAGTCCGGAACAAAATACAACGTCTACTGGGACATATTTCGTGACTACCTCGTTGAAGAGAAGATTCGACCCATAGGGGAGAGCTTTTTACTACGGCAGTTCCCGATGCAGTGCGTGAAGACGTTGCTGCTTCTTCTTGAGCGACGAGCTGCCAGTCTCGACGACATTCTCGCAAGCACGCCTGGCTTGACTGAGGGAACTGCGCTGAACAGGCTTCGCGAACTCCGATATTTAGGCGCAGTCACTAAGGCCCAGGACGAAGACCGCTACACGATCCGACCGACAATCCGAAACGAAGAGGATTTCCAAGCGTTTATGCGAGTCAAGCTCCAAGAGCATATATTGGCACGATCTCTGATGCGACTAGAGAGCGACTCGATATCGCATGACGATGTCATTGAAGCACTGAAAGTAGCATTTAAAAGATACAGCTTCGGGTCCAAGACGTGGAGCACATATGCTAGCTATTTCATTGCTTGGTTTAGATACGCTGGGGTCGATTTTGGCCGACGGTTGCGCCTTACCCCTAAGAGAGCTGGCGGTGCGGCAGCTTTCATCCCACAATGGAGGCCGGAGAAGGACTGCGAAGTTTTGCTCCTTTTCAAGGGACTGGGCCGGATCTTAAAGACGAAGGACTTGGAGAAGCCCCTTTATGATCTGAGAGTTCTGGGACTGATCGAGAACGATGGTCCTGATGCGATGCTGACAAAGCGGGGAACCGGAGTGCTTCAGAACGACGATAAGGGGATCAGGGCGCAACTTGCGTTGGTGGCTCTTGGGTTGCCAAAGGTTCGGATGGCGTCCGAAGCTTGGATGAAGGACCGGATCGGCGACGCGAGAGGTTTCGAGGCAATCATCTCCCCGGCGCTTAATGCTATCCCCTCCAATTCATACAGGAAGGTTGCGCGGGCGGTCCTCAAGGCTTGGGGACGGTTCATCGTAGAAGAGCTCAATCCCCAAGTAATAGAGGCCCCAAGGCCGGGTTAGTGATCCGGCAATTTAGTTCTTGTCCCAAGCCGAGAAGCCGACAGCCAAGGTATTGACGTGCTCACTCGGACGGGGCCCTTCCGAAAAACTGCGATGGTGTTGGGAGGGTTTCTGGGATGATGGTAAATCTCCAAGTCACTCACGGACACCGATTACTCCTAAACTCTCTCGCCTATCGTTCATCAATTCTCGCAGAGAACAATCTCAGTTCACGACAACAGACCCCGACAGATAGCCGAATGACGGATTTTTTGGTGGTGCAATCTGCTTAGACGGCGCGGCAGAAATTGGGGCTGGCTGGTAACCTATCTCTAGTCATGAACGACAATTTGCATCAGCTACGCTGTTTTGGATGTGGGGCGCGGATCTCGGGGGCGGAGGCTCAGCCGGACTTTCGTTGCGTCCAGTGTGGAGAGCTGTTTGAAGTGGAATACCCTGGCTGGGGGCTGCGCGGGGGCAACGACCGGCCCAATCCTGGTGCGCTGAAATGGCTGTGGCGGGAGCGGCGCTCGTCGTCTGAGGCGCTGGACCACTCGGGCGTTTGGCGGTTCCGCGAGCTGCTGCCGATTCTGGATAGCTTTGGCAATGCGGTGACCTTGTTTGAGGGCAACACGCCGCTCTACCATCTGCCGCGCGCGGCCAAGGCTTTGGGGATCGACCAACTTTTTGCCAAGCATCAGGGGATGAATCCTTCGGCATCGTTCAAGGACACGGGGATGACGGCGGCGCTGAGCGTGGCCAAGGAGCGCGGCTTCGAGTGGGTGGCGTGCGCTTCGACGGGGAACACTTCGGCGGCGATGGCGGCTTATGCGGCGCGGGCTGGGTTGAAGAGCCTGGTGCTGATTCCCGATGGAAAGATTGCGTGGGGCAAGCTGTCGCAGGCGATGGACTACGGCGCTCTGACTTGCCAGTTGAAGACGGACTTTGACGGCTGCCTGACGCTGCTGACGCAGATTGTGAAGGAAGCGCCGATCTATCTGCTCAATTCGGTGAACCCTTACCGGCTGGAGGGGCAGAAGACGCCGGCGTTCGAGATCGCCGAGGCTTTCGATTGGAATGTACCTGACCACTTGATCGTGCCCGGCGGCAACCTGGGAAACAGCTCGGCATTGGGCAAGGGTTTCCGCGAACTGCATGAGTTGGGGCTGGTGGCGCGGATGCCGCGCATCTCGGTGATTCAGGCAGCGGGAGCTAATCCGCTGGTGCGCAGCTTGGCAGAGAATCATGGCGCGTCGATGGAGCCGGTGGAGGCGCACACGCGCGCTACGGCTATTCGCATCGGCAATCCTGCTTCTTGGCGCAAGGCTGTGCGGATTATTCAAGACACGGATGGCTGGTGCCTGGATGTGACGGAAGCAGAGATCGCCATTGCTAAGGCAGAGCTGGGCGCGGAGGGCTTGGGCTGCGAACCGGCTTCCGCGGTGACGCTGGCGGGGCTGAAGAAGCTGCGCGCCGATGGCAAGATTGGTTCTGGCGAGACGGTGGTTCTGGTGCTGACTGGGCATACGCTCAAAGATGCCGACTACACGATCGATTTTCATCGCGGGACGCTGCTGAAGGAAGAGGAGAGCGCCGGGCTGGAGGCGGAGATTGCCGCTCTGCAGCGCAATGCGATACCGATGGAGGCGACGCCGGCTGCGGTGATGGCTGCGCTGAAGGGCAGCGTGGGATGAGCGAGGGTTTGAACGCGAATGCTGACCGCGTAAGGCTGCGCCTGCCGGCCACATCAGCTAATCTCGGGCCTGGCTTTGATGCCGCTGCTGTGGCTTTCGATTTCTATTTGGAGATTGAGGCCGAGCCTGCCGCGGAGTTCTCGATTGATGCAACGGGCCGTAACCGGGAGCATATTTCGAAACTTGAGAATCATCTTATTCTGGGGATTTACAAAGACCTGCTGACAAGCAACGGGCGGCTGGTGATTCCGCTTGCTGTTCGCATGGCCAACGAGATTCCGCTGGGGATGGGCTGTGGCTCGTCGGCGGCAGGACGGTTGGCGGGGATTAGTCTGGCCGTGCATTTTGGCAGGCTGGGCTGGAGTTCCGAACGCATTCTGGAAGAAGCTGCGGCGTTGGAGGGTCATCCAGATAATGTTTCGGCGTGCTGGCTGGGCGGGTTTGTGACCGCTGCGTGCGAGGGCAGGCGTGTGCATGTAGCTCGCGTGACCCCTCCGGCCGCGTGGCGGGCCATCGTGGTTCTTCCCGCAGAGCCTCTGGCAACGAGCAAAGCGCGCGCCATGCTGCCCGATTGCTACGCTCACGACGATGTGGTGGCCAATATTCAGTCTGCGGCGCTGCTGGGATTGGCCTTTGAGCATGGGCGGGGCGATCTGCTGCGCATCGCGATGCAGGATCGCATACACCAGCCCTATCGTGCTTCCCTCTGTCCATTGCTGCCGCGAATGCTGCCGCTGGCGGGTGAGCACGGCATTCTGGGAGTGGCTCTAAGCGGCGCTGGTCCCTCGGTTTTGATGATTGTCGAGGGCGAGGAGAGTGTGCCGAGAGCGATAGCTGCAATTCGCGTGGCACTTGCGGAAATGACGGAGCCGGAACTCAAGGTTTGCCAGTTTGAGTCAGAGGGGGCCAGTCAATCGTTTGACTAAGCGTGGCTAATCGGAAACTCCGACCAATAAAATCAATATATTGCAGCAAATATTTGATTTTCTGTGATGCTATTCACCTTACTGTAGTTACTATAACTTTTTATATATTTGCTTGCTGGAATGTTACCTTTTGTTGTGCATTCCCCTATCGAAACGTTACTAATTTTGTTACTCAAGATTGCTTGCTATTCGCTTCAAGAACACCTAAATTCGCTTCGTGGGCAGTTCTGGGGGAGGGCTGCTCTAGCGCCCGTGATCCTTCACAGGATCCGGGCGCTTTAATTTGCTCTTGAGACGAAGAATTTCTTTATTTACAGCACCTTACAAGAATTTCCAACCTTTTCCAGTTTGACCGGTGCCGTTTTCCGTTGACCGAACAGGGACGGATTGCGACTTTGCAGCCCGCTATCGCATCTCATGAACGCTCGGTTACCAGTACACTTGAGAAAAGCGGTTGCCGCAAGCGCAAGGAGGATCATGGCTGGAGTGGGAGTTCTGGAAGTAAGCGATGCAACGTTCGACCAGGAGGTGCTCAAGAGTGAGCGGCCGGTTCTGGTGGATTTCTGGGCCGTATGGTGCGGTCCATGCAAGGCCCTCGCGCCGATCGTGGATGGCGTTGCGGCAACTTATGCCGGCAAGCTGAAGGTGGCCAAGGTAAATGTGGACGAGAATGGAGCAGCGCCTTCGCGTTACGGCATTCGCGGCATTCCGGCTCTGCTGTTTTTCAAGGGGGGCAAGGTGACCGATCAGATCGTTGGCTATGTTCCTCAGGATGTGATTGAGGAAAAGATCAACAAGCTTCTGGCGTAAAGATGTCAGCAGCGCGAAAAGGCCCGGCGCATTCGCCGGGCCTTTTTCATTGTGAAGTTGAGGCTGAGATAGGTTCCAATCCCAGCCGCTTGCGGCATTCTTCCAACATGGCCTGGGTGGCGGTTGCGCCCACCCGGCTCACTCCGATTGCACGCACGGTCAATAATGTATCGAGATCGCGAATGCCGCCGGCAGCCTTCACTCGAATGTTCGGCGGAGAGTATTTGCGCATCAATTCGAGATCAGGAAGAGTCGCTCCACTGGGCGCGTACCCGGTGGATGTCTTGACCCAATCGGCTCCAATTTCCGCGCAGATTTCGCACAATTGAATTTTGGAGGCATCGTCGAGATAGGCATTCTCGAAGATCACTTTAATTTTTGCTCCGGCTGCATGAATGGCCGTCGCAAGTGCCGCTAGCTCATCCCGCACGTATTGCCAATCGCCGCTGCGCGCCTTGCTGATATTGATCACTACATCTAGTTCTTGCCCGCCGTCGGTGAGCGCCTGCCGGGCTTCGGCGAGCTTGACGGCGGTGGTGTGCCCACCGTGCGGGAAGCCGATGGTGGAGCTGGCGTGGACCGTGGTTCCAGCAATCAGGTCAGCGCATCGGGCCAGGTAGTAGGGTAGGATGCAGACGCTCGCGACGTCATATCGAACCGCCAACGCGCAACCATCTTCAAGCGCGGCGACGGTCAGAGTGGGGTTGAGCAGCGAGTGATCGATCATTTTTGAGATGGCTTTGTAATCGTAGGAATCGGTCACTCTATCTCTCCAGGGTCACTTTGCTAAAGACTCATCTTGGAATGGCCAGAGATTCAAACTCCGATGAGGCCGAATACCGTTCGACCGTTTTATTGCCGGTACTTTCGCAGCACGCCCAGCACACGGCCCTGGATGGCTACCTGCGCCGCGGGAACGTAAATGGGTTCCATCTCCACGTTGGCCGGCTGCAGGCGCACCTGATTGCCTTCGGGGTAAAAGCGCTTGAGCGTGGTCTCGGAGCCGCGCACCAGCGCGACGACGATCTCGCCCTGACGTGCCGTGCGCGTGCGCTCGACCAGCACATAATCGCCGCTGATGATGTGCTCGTCGCGCATCGAGTCGCCACGCACCTCGAGGGCAAAGACGTCGCGGTTGCCAACCACATCGTGCAGCGAGATGCTCTCTTCGGTTTCCATCGCCTCGACTGGCATACCGGCGGCGATGCGTCCCGCGAGAGGCAACCGGTCGCTCGAACGCGTCCGCGCTCCCGGCGGCAGGACGTCAATCGAGCGGCTGCGGTTATGCACGCGGTCGAGCAGCCCCTTCTTTTCAAGGTTAGTGACATGCTTGTGTACCGTAGCCAGGCTCTTCAGGCCCATGCCGCGCGCAATCTCCTCGAACGACGGGGAGTAGCCATTGCGGCTTACGAACGACTCCAGGAAGTCGATAATCTCTTTTTGTCTTCGGGTGACTGCCACGCGCGCATTAGCGAATGTTTCTCGCTACCCCTTTCCAAATTTTTGATTCCAAAGGAAGAGACGCTATAAGTCATTGGATATAAGCGTTTTGCCGGAGCGATACTTTTAGGCGGCGGTATGAGACCGATGCAATCTGCTAAATCTACAAATTCTGAGCGCCAAAGATGAACGCCATAGCGGGAATTGCCTGCATTCCGATGAGAGCGGGCAATCCAAGAAGCCAAGCGAACTTTGCGCCGGGACCGGCTTAAAACGTATGAACAATTGCCGCGTGGGTGCCCGGAGCCCGAGCGGACAGATAACGACTGTGTGGTGCGGTTGATCATTAAGGAGAACTATAGCATGATAAGCGAAATAATGACGAAGATTTTATGCTGCCGTGAACTTATAAGTTAAATCCGCGTCCAGCTGCGGCTGCATAACATCTGCCAGCGTCGCTGAATTTGAGCTGCAGTTGTCCTTGCGCCCGGAATATTGAGAGCGTCATCCATTATTTACATGTTTTGTGAGTCAGCATCCAAGATATTGGGTGAGTTCGAGACGGTAGGTGATTGAGAGATGGCGGATGAGGTTCTGGAGACGACTTGTTGCGTGGTGGGGGGCGGTCCCGCGGGCATCATACTCGGATATCTGCTGGCGCGCAGGGGCGTGAGAGTTACAGTGCTGGAAAAGCATCAGAACTTTCTCCGCGATTTTCGCGGCGACACGGTGCACCCGTCGACTCTCGAGATTCTGAAGGAGCTTGGGCTGTTGAAAGAGTTTCTGGAATTGCCGCATGAGAAAGTCTCTTTCCTTGGAGTCATCATTGGTGGTTCCGAATTCAAGATGGCCGATTTCAGGCATGTGCCGGTGACTTGCAAATTCGTGGCGCTGATGCCGCAATGGAATTTTCTGAACTTTCTTTCAAGCCATGCCAAGAGGTTCCCATCGCTTCAGCTACTCATGCAGCATGAAGCGACAGATTTGCTGAAGGAAGGCACACGTATCACTGGAGTTGTGGCGCGGAACGAGGGGCGAGAGGTGCAGGTCCGTGCTGATCTAGTGGTGGGCTGCGATGGGCGCCATTCCGTCACGCGCAGTGCGGCCGGGCTGGAAGTGATCGAGCATGGAGTGCCGATTGATGTGTTGTGGTTCCGGATCAGCCGTGAGCCGAACGATGTGGCGCAGGTTCTCGGTAATGTGAATTATGGAAAGGCATTGATCCTGATCAATCGATCGGATTATTTTCAAGCGGGCCTCATCATCCCAAAAGGCTCGTATGACGACATCAAAGCGCGCGGCCTCGATGCATTCCGCGCCGACATTCGCAAGATCGCCCCGTACCTGGGCGAACGAGTAAACGAGCTGCAAAATTGGGAGCAGATTAAGATTTTGACCGTGCAGATCAATCGGCTACGGCGTTGGTACATGCCGGGACTATTGTGTATCGGAGATGCAGCTCATGCGATGTCGCCTGCTGGTGGAGTGGGGATTAACCTTGCGATTCAGGATGCCGTTGCCGCTGCGAACCTATTGACCGGACCACTCCGGGAGGGGCGTGTTTCTGAAGCGGCGTTGGCCGCAGTGCAAAAGCGGCGCGCGCTTCCAACCCGCGTTACGCAATCGATCCAGTTATTGGCTCATCGAGGCTTGGCCCGCGCATTTGAAACCTCCGGACCGATTGAGGCGCCTTGGCAACTGAAGGCAGCCGTCCGTATTCCCGGCATTCAGCGGGTAGTGGGATACGGGGTGGGGATAGGTGCGCGCCCGGAGCATGTGCGCGAAGAGACGGTGGCGCGCCCGCAGCCTGACCGCGCGGGAATAGTTGTCACGACATTGCGGATTGTGGCCGCGACTGCTGTTTTTAGTTGGGCGGCTTGGAAGGCATGGCACAAAGTTACTGAGGCAGCTGGGGCAGCAAGGAACCCCGGGCTATGATCGTCGCGCGGACCATCGAAATATACGTCCGAAACTACGGAGGGTTTAATGCACAATGTACAAACGCTCACTCCTGCTTGCGAGCTTGCTGCAACCAATCGGGCTCGGCATCCCAACGAAAGCGCGGAGTATCGCGCGGCTCGAAATGAACTTCTAGTCGAAGAGATCGAGTTGCGTCGCAACCTGGAACGTGTTGCGTCGCATCGGCGCGCGCTGCCTCCCGGCGGAGAGATTCCTCAGGATTTCGATTTTATCTCCGAGACCGCCCCCGTCCGTTTTTCGAGTCTTTTCGGCGACAAACATACTCTCGTAATGTACAGCATGATGTATGGACCGCAACGCAAAGCACCTTGTCCGATGTGCACCTCGTTCCTGAGTGCCTGGAATGGGATCGCAGTCAACCTGCGACAGCGCGTTGCCATCGCCGTCACGGCTCGCTCGCCTATCGAGCGCCTTATTGAATACAAGAATCAACGCGGCTTTGCGAATCTGCCGTTCGTTTCCGATTCGTCCGGCGAGTACACTCGCATCTACGTAAATCCTGAAGACGGCGATGTGCCCGGGTTCAGTGTTTTTAGCCGAAGCGGTGCAAGCATTCGCCACTTCTACAGTGCGGAGATGAGCGGAGCGATGGCCGATCCAGGGCAAGATCCACGCGGCGCCCCGGACCTCGATCCTCTATGGCTCATGCTGGACTTGACGCCTGAAGGCCGCGGCACGGACTGGTATCCCAAGCTTGACTATGCGCAGAAATAACATGCGGCTTCGTCGTCCTGACCCGGAACAGAGATTGGTCAAAATTATATCAACATCCGTCGGAGAAATTCTCCTCAAAGAGTAATACAGATAGTCAGCGAGTAACTTGTCTTTGTCGAAGACATGCTTCTTGGCCACTCGTTGCTTGGCGTGCACACTAACTGGATCGAGGTTTCAGGTATCTTTATTGACCACGTGCGGCAAATTCCTTTAAAAATTCAGGTTACACTTTCGGTTTCCAGGACATCCAAGCTTTCGATGTCTTTGATTTCGCAAGTGCTCTAGGCGTTGTATTAGCCGCAAAGCAAACTGCAATCAGGCTGGCCTCGGCGAACCTTCACGAAAGGACTTCTTTACCATGATGGAGGAGGACCCGCAACCACGATACGAAGAAGCATTTGTCGACGTTGCTGGCGCTCGCATCTACTATCTCCATGCGGGAAGCGGCAGGCCGATGCTTCTCATTCATGGACTGGTCGGATCGAGTCGCAATTGGCGGAATAATATTGGCGCCCTTGCCCAGCGAGCCAGCGTCTACGCGATCGACCTGGTGAACATCGGTAAATCAGAACGGATTGGGGGACTGGACCCCGGACTGCGGGCCACTGCTAATCGCATCATCGCAGTCATGGATGCGCTCGAACTTCATGAGGCCGATATAGTCGCCCACTCGCACGGAGGAGCCGTTGCACTCATGCTCGCTGCGTTGCATCCCAGGCGTGTGCGCCGGCTGATCCTTTTTGCGCCCGCCAATCCTTACTGTCGCTCGGGCGATCCTTTTGTGCGCACCTATAGCACTTTTTGGGGCGGCTTTCTCGCAACGGCGCTGCCCTACTTCCCGACGCCGGTTCAGCGCATAGCTCTCGGACAAGTGTACGGAGGTCCCGAACGCGTTGTCGATGGTTGTCTACAGGAGGTTGTCGATGGGCTACGAAACCGGCACACATTGCGCCACGTCCTATGTATTCTTCGCGGCTGGTTCTCTGAGAGGGCAAAGCTAAAGACTGCGCTCGGTCGCGTCAGGAAGATTCCAACGCTACTGGTGTGGGGCGATCGCGACTGTACGGTCAGCCTGAGTTCCGCGATTAAGCTGAACCGAAAACTGAGAGGTTCACAACTCATCGTGCTGCCGGGTGGCGGCCACGCCGTTTTCGAGGAGACACCGGAGCAGGTGAACCGCATCATGCTTGAGTGGCTTGTCCGTCATCCAGTGTCTACACTTCGGAATCGCGACACTCTTCGATCTTTGTCTATCGTCAGAAGAAACGAGGGCACCGGCGACATCAGACATTTGTCTCCGGGAACTTAGCTCAGCGCTATCATTGCGAAGCATTTGCTTGGCCGGACACTTTCGGCTCGCCGATGAGTCGCCCGACGCGGAAGGTGAGCGAGAATGCCGCATGCCAACGAACAATTTTCTCTTTGACGACCTGCTTAGATGACCTGTCTCCAAAAACTGAAGACTTTGCCTATCATCCATGAATGCGCTGGAGTTCCCGCTCACGCAGCCAGGTGAAGATCACCGGGGTCACAATCAGCACGTGAAGGAGCGAGCTGACCATTCCCCCCAGCACAGGAGCGGCAAGTGGCTTCATGAATTCGGCACCGGTGCGTGTCGACCACAGCAGCGGAAGCAGGCCGGCAACAACAGTGGCCACGGTCATCACCTTGGGACGAAGCCGCAGTAGTGCGCCTTCCATCACGGCTGCGTGAAGGCCAGCGCGGGTGAGGCGACCATCGGCAGCCGTGCGTCGTGCAACCGCCTCTTCGAGATAGATAACCATCACCACGCCGGTCTGCACCGCGGTTCCAAATAGCGCGATGAATCCAACCCATACCGCCACCGAGAAGTTGAGACCCAGCGACTTGACCATAAAAACACCGCCTGTCAATGCGAACGGCACCGCCAACAAGACATGCGCAGCTTCTTTCGCAGAGCCATAGGTGCGATAAAGCAGCACGAAAATTACCACGAGAACGAGTGGAATGACCATTTCCAGCCGCTTGCGCGCACTGATTTCATTTTCGTACTGACCACTCCACTCGATGTAATATCCCGATGGCATCTTCACCTGCCGGGCAACGGCTCGCTGGGCCTCGTCAACGAAACCTCCCACGTCGCGGCCGCGCACATTCAGCAAAACCGACCCGCGCAAAAGACCGTTTTCGCTGCTGATCATCGATGGCCCCATCGTTGTTTTGATTGTCACAACTTTGTTGAGCGGCACTTGCGCTCCGTTGCTTCCGGCTACCAGAACGTCGCCAAGTTGCTGCGGGTTCTCACGGAAGTCGCGCGCATACCGCACCCTGACTGGAAAGCGCTGGCGACCCTCGATTGTAGTGGTAAGATTTTTGCCGCCCACCGCAGTTTCGATCGCGTCCTCGACATCTGCCACGTTCAGGCCATAACGGTCCGCAGCCGGCCGATCCACGGTCATCTCCAGATATGGAGAACCCGTCGTTCTTTCGGCATAAAGATCAGTCGCGCCAGGCACTTGGCTAACTACTTCTTTGATCTCTTCCGATTTCTGTTCGATCACACTCAGATCCGGCCCAAACACCTTGATGCCGATTTGCGTGCGAATGCCAGTTGAGAGCATGTCAATACGATTGCGAATCGGTTGTGTCCAGATGTTGGTCACGCCGGGAATTTGTAACTTCTCATCGAGCCGAGCCAGAATTGCATCCTTGGTCAGCCCCGTTGGCCATTGGTCCTTAGGCTTGAAGGTAATGGTAGTTTCGGACATGTTGACAGGCGCAGGATCAGTCGATGTTTCCGCACGGCCCACTTTGCCCACCACCATTGCAACGGCAGGGTCTGCCGCGATGATTCGATCCTGTTGACGAAGAATCTCCGTTGCTTTGGTAAGCGAGATGCGCGGATCGGTGATAGGCATAAAGAGCGCCGTCTCTTCATCGAGCGGCGGCATGAACTCCGAGCCGATGGTTGTCGCGGTATAAACGGCAGCACAGAATAGAACCAGCGCCAGGCCGAGCGTAATTGCCCTGTGACGCAGCGCCCACGCCAGCACCGGCCGGTAAATGCCCCGCAGCAGTCTCATCACCGGGTTCTCTTCCTCTCGATGCAGCTTTCCGCGGATGAGGAAGGTGCACAACACCGGCACAAGCGTGATGGCCAGGATGGTGGAACCTATCATGGCAAAGGTCTTGGTGAAGGCCAGCGGGTGAAACATCTTGCCTTCCATGCCGGTAAAAGCGAAGACCGGAACGAAGGCGAGAATAATGATGACCATAGCAAATGAAATGGGCCGGCCCACCACCCGTGCCGCCTTGAGCGTGATCTCCCAGATGTGATCGCGATAGTTGCCGTGATCATGTTCGTATTGCTCTGCCTGTCGAATCACGTTTTCTGTCATCACAATGCCCGCATCTACAAGCACGCCGATGGCAATCGCTATACCCCCCAGCGACATGATGTTTGACGAGATGCCTGCGCCGTTCATTAACAGAAATGACCCGAGCACGGCGAGCGGCAGCGGAATGGTAACGACAAGAATGCTGCGGAAATGCCACAGAAAAAGCACATGCGCCAACGTGACCAGGATGATCTCCTCAATCAGTGCGTGGCGCAGCGTGCCGACAGCATGATCGATCAGAACGCCGCGATCGTAAAAAGGAACGACCTGCACGCCCGCGGGAAGGCCCGGTTGAATCTCGGCGATCTTCTTCTTGACCGCTTCGATGACCTCGCGCGCATTGGCTCCGTAGCGAATCACAACCACTCCGCCGACTGCTTCCTTGCCGTCCTTATCCAGAACACCGCGCCGGAACTCAGGGCCAAGTTGCACGCTTCCTACGTTGCCCACAGTGACCGGCGTGCCGTTGTAGGCGCCCAGCGAAGTGTTCTCAATATCTTTGAGACCGCCAATCAGGCCAATGCCGCGGACCATCTCCTCGGTGTCGCCAACCTCGATCACTTTTGCGCCAACATTGTTGTTGTTGCGCTCCACCGCGCTGACGACGTCCTTTAGTGCGACGTTATACGCCCGCATTTTGATCGGATCAAGATCGATCTGGTACTGTTTCACGAATCCGCCAACGCTAGCTACCTCAGCAACGCCGGGCACGGAGTTGAGTTGATACTTGATGAACCAATCCTGCAGCGAGTGCAGTGTTCCGCTATCGTAAGGCCCCTCCACCGTGTACCAGAAAACCTGGCCTACTCCGGTCGCATCTGGCCCCATCATTGGTGTCACGCCAGCGGGAAGAAAGCTGCCCGCAAGGCTTAGGCGTTCCAATACGCGAGTTCGCGCAAAGTAAATATCTACCGAGTCTTCGAAGATGACGTTGACCATCGAGAAGCCAAAGGCCGAAGACGAACGAACCGTGCGCACATGCGGCAGCCCTTGCAGGTTGACGGTGAGCGGATAGGTGATCTGGTCTTCCACCTCTTGTGGACTGCGGCCCGCCCACTCGGTAAATACGATTACCTGGTTTTCGCTCAGGTCGGGAATTGCGTCGATTGGTGTGTGGATGAGCGCCCAGTAGCCCCAGACCGCCAGCGCAGCATAGACGGCCAGAATCAGCCAGCGATTCTTCATGGAGAATTCGATGATACGGTTGATCATTACTTTTCCTACTTTGCGTTCAGGTGTGTGCGGAAGGTTGCGATGACTGCGCCATTCTTGCGCGCCTCAACAAATACTGTCCACGTTCCCGGCATCGGTGCCTGACCTCTGCCCACGTACATTTGCTGGCCGGCTGTCCATTGCAAATCGAAGGAACTCTTCATCTCCGGCATATTCATCGCTGGCATGGCTGGCATAATCAGCCTCATGGTCACGTTCGCATCGGCGATAGGTTTGCCTTGCGCGTCCGTAAGATTTATGTGGAACTGGCTGTCTTCGCCGGCTTTCAGAGGATCGGTCTCGGCGTGGAAGTCGATCTTTGCGGCAATCGTATCCGCGTTTTTGTCGGTTGTTGTGGGCGCGGTCGCGGGTGACGCTTCGGCAAACTCCTTCGATCCGCCGTAGAGTCCTGACATGCCGGAACTCAGATGTGCTTGCGAATCGATGAGGAAGCTGCCATTGAGCACTACCTTGTCACCTAGCGCCAGTCCGCTCGACACTGGAAACAGGTCTTCTGCGGGTGTGCCCACCTGCACCTCGCGCGCCTCAAAGATGCCATTGGGCCTGGCCAGATACACAATCTTGCGCGTGCCCGTATCCAGCACTGACGAGCGCGGAATCACAATGCTCGGCTGCGCGCTGCGGCTCACAAAACTAGCGCTCACAAACATGCCCGGCAACAAGCGCATTCCCGGATTGGCGAGATGCACGTGGACCGGAACAGTGCGCGTTTGCGGATTGGTGGTAGGCTCAATGAACTCCACATGGCCGTGCAGCGTCTGGCCGGGTAGGGACTCGGCCGTGATGGCCACCTCCTGGCCCTGATGAATCTGCGACAATTGTTCCTCGTAGACATCGGCTTTGATCCATACCTCACTCAGGTCGGCAACGGTTAGCAGCGTATCGCCTGCGTTCACATACTGTCCCTGTGTAACCTTGCGCTCAACCACGCTTCCCGCGCTGTTGGCATAGATGGTCACGTGCGGTACGCCCGCAGTTGCTGGCGCGTTGAACTGCTTATTCGCAATTCCCCACAACTCCAGCTTGCGCTCGCTCGCGTTGACAAGCGCATCGGCCTGCGCCTTCGCAGATGCATCATCCGACTGGCGAAGCTGGTTGCGATTCTCCTGCGCCAGGCGGTACTCTTCGATTGCGGTCGCTACTTCAGGGCTGTATAAGTCGGCCACAGCTTGACCGCGCCATACGTGTTCGCCGGTGTATTGAACGTAGAGTTTATCCACTCGTCCGCCAACCCACGCACTTACCGCGGACAATTGCGACTCGGGCTGCTCGACGCGGCCAAAGGTGTCAATGTCGCTCTTCAACATAGCGGTGCGTACCTCGGCCACCTGCACGCCCGCGGCGGTAATTTCAGCTGGCGTCAGCTCGACCGTTGTGCCCGGCTCAGTACCTTGCTGGCCGGGCTGGTCTGCGTTGGATCGAGAGGCAGCGACCGGACTTGTCGAATTCGATGCCGCGGCAACGCTGCGCAACTCTCGCGCGGCCATAGCTCCAGCGACAAGCACTGCCGCCAAAACTCCGGCACCCACGCCAAATGCAAACAGCTTCTTTTCCTTCAATGTCATTTGCTTGTCCTCCCTGTGCCTTGTATTGTCGAATCCGGTAGCTGCTCGCCTATCGCGCGTTCCAACTGAGCGATGCCCGCATCCGTGGCCGCCGATGCTTTGTAGTAGGCGGTCTGAATATCGAGCAGCAGGTTCTGCGCATCGATCAGGCTCATATACTCCGCGCGATTGTTTTGGTATGCGGCACTAGACGCCTTGAACGATGCCTCGGCCTGCGGCAGTAGCGTGTCGCGAAAGAGCTTGATGCGCTTCTCAGCGGCCTGCACCGCAATCTGCGCTTGCCGAATCTCAAGGAACACGGTTGATGCGCGCGCATCAAGTTCTGCTTGCGAAACATCGGTTGCCGCATTGGCTTGTTTCGCCTCGCCCTCGTGGCGCTCACGATTCAATCGCGGAAGATTCATTGATAACTCGGCCATGTAAGCATTGCGCGCTGTGGACCCGCTCGGCATCAGCATATAGCCGAGGCCAACGGTGAAGTCAGGCTTCATCGCCAACTGAGTTAGCTTGCTCTGGTCCCTCGACTTTGCAATCTCTGTACGCAGTACCGCAAGCTCCGGCCGATGCTCAATTGCTATCTGTTCCAACTCTTCGATCATGGGCAACGCTATGGGCGCTGCGTAGCTTCCTGCTATCTCGATTGCTTCGTCTGGACGGCGTCCCATTAGCGCATTTAATTGCGCGCGCGCAGTGTCCCGCTCCTCTTCAAGCTCAATCAGCTCTTCGCTCAGCCGGGTCAGCGCCATCTGCGCGCGCAGTACGTCAGCTTGCGGAACCTTGCCCGTTGTGTACTGCGCCAGCGCCGCGGCCAGAGCCTCCTTCAACAAGGCTCTCTGACTGTCTTCGAGCCGCAGTTCATCGGCATTGCGCATAAGGTCCGCGCAGAGTTTGCGGGTCTCCGCAGAGACCTCCTGACGCAGCGTTTCAAGATCGATAGCCGCCTCGCCCGCGTCGTCTTGCGTCAACTTGGCGCGCATCTCCCGCTTCTGACGGCTCGGAAAAGTTTGTTGCAGAGAGAACATCAACTGCGCCTGGTTCAGATTCCACGGTTGGCGAAGAGGAGTGTTCCAGTCACGCACCATCAACATGGGGTCGTCCAGGCTGCGAGCGGTATTGGTCTTCAACTGGGCAAGAGACAGCCGCCGCATTGCCGCGTGAATCTCAGGGTTGCCCAGAAGGGAAGCGGCAACTGCCTCATCAACTGACAAAACATGATTGCTCAAGCCTGAAACAGCAGCCGGGATCGGCTCACTTTGCCCAAAACAGGCAATCGAAAGCGCCAGAACAATCGGCGCAAGAACACAGATGGGTTTCACTCTTTAACTCCGCGAGATTTGGCAAACGGGAAACGCCAAGGCGCAGAAATGCGCGCCCCGGAAAGCCACGGCGGAAGTTGAGATTTAGATTCTTAAGATGTATGCGCCAGTAGGCGGAGACTGTGCAGGAATAACAGCCAATATCTGGAATTTGCTCGGAGACGACTGTTCATCCGAAGAGATAAACTCCTGCGCAACTGTGACCAAAGTCGAGGTCGGAAGGTTGCGCGCGGTAACAACGGCTGGCAATGGGGCGCTGGTAGTGCAGCAATTGGCTTGGTCAGCCTTGCTGGGCTCTGATGCCGGAACACAGCAACCATGCGTTGTTTTGTGCGCCTGTTGCAAGCAGGTTCCAAAGGGCGTGAGCAATGTACCCATCAAAACGATGGTCACTGCCGCACGTTGGAAAGCACCACTCCGCATGACCGGAGTCTACCACAAACGTTATTCTACAGAGTGATGAACGTCACAGGTCCGTTCTGGGTTTGAATTGCGAAGTGGCGTTGGCCAACTGCCCGTGTCATCCCGTACGATAGACGACAAGGGTAACCTCGTCTCGACTTTAAATCAAGGCAAAGCATATTAATCACTCAATGTGGGATCAAGATAACAATTTGGTTATAATTGCTTGATACAGCAACCATTCTGGTCTCTCCCCACGTCAGATAGTGCATGAAGTTATCGATTGATTTCATCAAGGAATTCTCTATGAGGGCCAGCATTTTCTGGCATTGTGAATCCATCGTCTCACGCCTTCCCCGCCACATCCTCTATTCGCTCCCGGCTCTTTGTGCCATGACGTTCTCCATCAATTTGCTCTCGCAGCAGGCCACCGTAGCGATCGACTTCTTCCCCATCGCGACGAACTCCGATGCATCTGCGGTAACTATGGAGGAGCGATTGTTGGCAATTTGTCCAGCGTCATCTATGACTGCGGGTTCGCTGATCAATACGAATGGCGACCCTGAGCCGCCCGAAGCCGAGCGGCAGTCCGGGCCAGACACGCCAGCTCCGCAAAAGGAGCCAAATGACCAGCGTGCACCCCAAACAAAGCGCATTCTAGGGATTATTCCGAATTTTCGAGCTGTAAGTACCGACGTGAAATTGCCCGCTCAGTCTGTCAAGGAGAAGTTCTTGACCGCTACGGAGGACTCCTTCGACTACTCTTCCATCTTTATCCCGGCAATGCTCGCCGGTTACTCGATGGAGATGGATGCAACTCCCGAGTTTCACCAAGGCGCCGCGGGATATGGTCGCTACTTCTGGCATGCCGCGACCGATCAAACAAGTGAGAATTACATGGTGGAATTCATCGCTCCCGTCATAACTCATGAAGACACGCGGTTCTACACGTTGGGCAGGGGCGGATTTCTGAAGCGTACAGGATACGCCCTGAGCCGCGCCGCCATCACCCGGTCCGACTCTGGCACTGAGGTCTTCAATGCAAGTGAGGTTATCGGTGCAGGCGCAGCAGCAGGCTTATCCAGTCTCTACTATCCATCCCGTGAGCGTAGCTTCGCTAACACAGGCACTGAGTGGGGACTGGACGTTGGAATCGACGCGGCCTCTTTTGTCTTCAAAGAGTTTTGGCCCGATATTAATCATCGCCTCTTCAATGGCAACAAGCAGCCAACAAGCGGCTCGGCCGATCTCGGTCACAAAAATCGCTAACAATGTGGTGCAGGCAGAAGCGCCTGGGCGATGGAAAACTAATAACTCTTTTTTAATTGGGGTGATAAAAGATCGAACGGCAAAAGCCAGTGTCGTTGCCTTAGCTTTGTCCCTGGTTGCAAGCGACCAATTATTGCCGGTTAGAATTAACCTCGCAGTGTCTTGAAGGAAAACTCGCGGATTGCACCCAACATAGCGGCCATGAGAAAATCGGGCATCCTTTTCGCGGCTATACCATCTACCGTCAAGGGACCGAATCCCGCAGGGCATACCGCCGAAGATCCAATCAATTCGCTGAAGCTATTTGCAAGCAAGCTCGATCTCAAATGTCAATGACGGCGCACGGGCGCAAATATTGGAGCTAGAAGGATGGCCTCATCTGCAGGGACCGGACAGAAGGGAGCTCTCGCCGACTATTTGGCCGCAGAGCGTACGCTCCTGGCATGGGTTCGCACGGGCCTGGCGCTAATGGGATTTGGCTTTGTTGTGGCGCGTTTTGGCCTGTTCCTTCAGCAACTCCAAATCATGCAGCGCGCTCCAGCAGCACGGCAATATGGGTTGTCCTTGTGGTTTGGCACAGCCCTGATTGCAGCCGGCGTGATCATGAATGTCTTCGCCGGATGGCACCATCTTAGGTTGGTCAAGGAGTTAGATCGCGGCGTGACGTCACACTCTCGGCCCTCTATCCAGGCTGTTGTCGTTGCTTTCTTTTTGGCGCTGGTGGGGCTGGCGATGGCGATCTATCTTATCTCGGTCCGTAGTTCGACTCATTCGAGTCTTCGATACGATAAGGAGATAACCGTGACACTCATCAGCAGAGATGCAGGAATTATAAACATACCCAGTCATCACTCAGTAGATCAAACAGTGGAAAGGCTCAAGGGAATCCTCGAAGCAAAAGGAGTCACCTTGTTCGCACTGATTGACCACAGTGGAGAGGCGAAAAATGCCGGAATGAAAATGCGGCCCACCAAGCTCCTGATCTTTGGAAGCCCGAAGGCTGGCACTCCAGCGATGCTCGCAGCGCCAAGCATCGCCATAGATCTACCTCTCAAAATTTTGTTATGGGAAGATAGCAATGGGAAATCCTGGATCTCATACAATGCCCCAGCGTATTTGCAGGAGCGTCATGGCGTCCCACCGGAGTTCATGCAGAGTTTGGGAGTAGTGGAATTATTGGCAGCCAAAGCGAGTGAG